>Ga0265314_10001353_pt1 | contig 27666 bp, 19 predicted proteins | sample 4126metaG_FD_203106 | JGI IMG/M metagenome (GOLD analysis project Ga0265314, IMG submission 203106) | Rhizosphere microbial communities from Carex aquatilis grown in University of Washington, Seatle, WA, United States - 4-1-26 metaG | ecosystem: Host-associated > Plants > Roots > Rhizosphere >... | reverse complement strand
TTCTGGTGCTTCTTGCCCTCTGCTGTGGTTTTACGCTGTGCGCGGAAGAAACGGCCGGAGACAAAAACATGCTGGATACTATTAAAGAGCTTGACGTCCTGCGTGAGACACTGAGCACAATCAAAGACAATGATACCCTTACCGCTGCGTTGCCAAATGTTAAAGCCAACATGCGACGACTTACCCGTTTAATGAAAGATCGAACTCGGATCGACAAAGAAATTATGAATTCTATTCATAAGCAGTATAAGGAAAAAGCGGACGCAGCTATTGAGGGCTGGAAAAAGGAACTAAGGCGAATCGGAGCAATAGACACCCATTTAAGCGATGCAATTGAAGCGGCTCAGCGTGAGGCATTCACGGAAGAAGATTCTCTTCCGTAAGATCGCCGTCTCTACTTACCCGTTGACTCCTGACGCAATTAATGGAGGCCACCAAACCTTGGGGCCCCCGCAGGGCGTCCCGTGACAAACGGTAGTTTATCTCCGCCGTGGCCTTGTCGTTTGCCGTTGGCCTTGCCCGCGGCATAAGCTTGCCAAGTCGTGGGTGCCAAGGAGCAACTTTTTGCTCCTTGCGCCGCCAAACGCGTAGCGCCTAGCGTGAAATCTCCCATCAGTGGAGGTAGCCACGGCGAAACCGGCGCGGCGTTCTGCCGTTGGACGTAGGCAGTCCACACCGTTGGCTTTGCGAGATCCCTGTCGTTGTGCAGTTCGTGCCGTCCCCTCTTCCAATCGCTAATAGCCCACAGCCAAAAGCCATTCCTAAAATCCCTTGACACCCTAGATTCAAAGTGGTATATTTAAATCCGTAGTTGGATGCCATTGTGTGCATCCCCGGCAAGGGGTCCTGGAGTCGATAGCCTGCGCGCCAAGAGCGGGCGTTTATATGACGAAGTCGCTTCAATTCTTCGCCGTTTATTCCATCATCCTTGACCTTACAAACCCCGAATCAATGCACCACGAGCACATTTTTTACGAATTTACACATAGAAGAATTGACCTGAATATCAGGTCAACCATTCGAAACGGTGGCGAACCTGCCCGCCTAGCCAATCCGCCCTTTTCTTTTGCGAACGCGGCGGCTCGCGCTTGGGAAGTCAGTGCCTCCTCCCGAGGTGGTACACTGGGTTCATTTGCGCCTAAACGCCTTCGCCTCGAGTTCCAACCCAACGCCACCGGGAAAATGTCTCCCCCCGAGGCCGGACTTACTTTGCGCGCAGGCGTATTTGCCGAACCGGCTGCGGCGCTTACCATTCTTCTCATCCCAGCCCACCCAAAGGAGATTCGCGTGCCCGCTTCCCGTCTCGCTCAGCTTAAAGCTCAAAGCGTCCAGACCGCCGCCAAACGCCGCCCGGTCAAAACGGTTTATCTGATGACCGACCTGGAAGGCTGCGCGGGCGTCGACGACTGGGACCCGCGCCACGCCGATTACGTCAATTCGGCGCGCTACGTCTACGAACGCACCGAGATGCAGCGGCTGCTGACCGGGGAAGTCAATGCGTGCATCGAAGGCTGCCTGGACGCGGGCGTGGAAAGCGTAATCGTGAACGACGCGCACGGCGCGGGCCGCACGATTCTGATCGAGGACCTGCACCCCAAGGCGCTCTTGATCCGCGGGCGCAACCGGCCCGGCTGGACCTTTGCGCTCGAACGCTGCCAGGCGATCTTCCACGTGGGCATGCATTCGCGGTCGGACACGCCCACCGGGACGCTCAGCCACACCATGAGTCTGGAGACCAAGGATTATCGCATCAACGGCGTGGCCACGAGCGAGTTCGACTTGGCGATTTTGCTGGCCGGGCAATTCGGGCTGCCCGCGCCTTTTTTAAGCGGCGAGAAGCTGGCCTGCGCGCAAGGCCGGGAACTCGTGCCGAACATGGTCACCGTCGAAACAAAGGAAGGCATGGGCGTGCTCTGCGCGCTGCACCGGATGCCCGGCGAAGTGCGCAAGGAAATTCGCGCGAAGTCGGCCGAAGCCGTGCGGCGCACGAACAAGGGCGAGTTCGCGCCGGTGGTCTGGAAGGCGCCGTACAAACTGGAAATCGAACTGCGCGGCGAGACGTACAAGCCGGCGGACGCGGGCCCGGGGATGGAATGGATCGACGCGCGCACGATGGCGTGGTTTGCGAAGGACTTTGCGTCGGTCTTCGAGTTTTCAGTCTACAACAAGAAGCCGCAGGCCGCGGCGTTCGTAACGCCGGCGGAGTGGAAGAAGGCGCATAAGAGGAAGTAACATCCACCAAGACTTTACGGCAGCAGCTTTGCGAGGCGTTCGCGGTCAGCTTGGGGCAGTTTGAGTTCGGGAAGTTGCACCAACCACGCAATATCGCCCACGCTAAAACGGCTGAGTGGAAGCGTGAGCCGCGGGACTCTTGAGTCCGCGCCGAAGATTCTCAATTCGTTCGGCGGCACCTTCTCTTTCGACGTACCGAGATTGGACCTGTCGATTTCTCGGAATTCAACCCGGTCGAGATAGTCGTGGCCCCACTTCAGCGCAATGTATTCCGAACCCACCAAAATGCGGGTGCGAACAATGCTGAGCCACGCCGCAACAGTAAGCGCAAAGAACAGGAGACTTATAACTAGCAGCTGGGGCACCGTGTCCGTCACTATGAAAACCAGGATTTCGACGACCACAAATTGCGCAACCAAAAATACGAGTGGCGCGCGGATCGGCTTCAGTTCGCGCAACGCAACTTGGCCTGCCACCTCGCTACTCGACCCGGCCAAATTTTGAGGCGCCGACAAGCGCTTGCGATAAAGCGGTGCGAGGAGGAATTCGGAAATTCGGCCCACGCAGAAATTGAATAACATGAAAACAATTAGATCGATAAATCCAAAACCAAATACATATGCGTTGCCGTCCCGTTCGATGAATGAATTGGGCTTCAACCTAAATTTCATCAAATCGACCGCAGTCGAGTCCGTAAACGCAAATGCAAACGGCCAGCCGTAAGTTGCCTGGTACATGCCCGGCGGCATGGGCTTTTGGGCTACTACACCAAGCATATTGTTGATGGGGTGCAGGTTTAACCAGATAACGGCTCCGGCAAAAAATGTTTGTATCACAAGCGTGGGCAGATGCTTTTTGGAAGGCCGCTGAGCATGGAGGCTGGCGCAAGAAAAAACAATCAGGACCAAGGCCGTAATAAGCGCCGCGAATGAAAAAAGAAAGAAATCGCCACTCAATAAAAGCAAGGGGATTGCCAGCACGATCAAAGTCAAATAAGTCCAGCCGTTTGCAAAGCGCGCAGGAATCAATCGCCGCATAACCGAAACACCTTTACTGCGAGAGGTACGTATCGTCCTCCAATTTTAGGTGGTCTTGGTCGTCGGTAAAGAAGTTATCCGTCTCGCCACCAACGGTACGCTTGTAATCCGAAAAGAACATGTTGCCGCGCGACACGGAGGTCAGGTTCTGACCATTGCCTTTGCCCGCAGTCGTGCCGTGGTTAGTTGAGTTGCTGGTTGCACTGCCGCCGGTGAAATCGCCGGCCAGGCCGCCGTTGTCTTCCACTCCATGCCGATTGTCGAAGCCATAGTCGCAATTCTTCGACGAGAGCGGGACGGTGCCTCCCTGCCCTTTGGGCAGATATTGAAGGAGATCTACGGTCGATAATTTGTCGTTCGTCGAAGGGCACTGAAACTGTTGGTAATCACGAATATATTGAGGGTAAAGGCGATTGAGAGACGTAAGCGGCGCATCGCCGGGAACGAACGGAAAACAACCGTTATCGTTCGAATAAATGGTGCAGGCCAAGCTCATTTGGTCCAAGTTCGAGAGGCATTTCATCCGCTTACAACCCGTACAGCGTGGGCCATAAAGTACTGGCAATAACAATCCGCAAAGAATTCCGATAATGGCGATGGCAGTCAACACATCGACCAACGTTGTCCCCGGCTTATTCCGCGTTCGCACGGCGTGCTCCTTAATTTTCATTACAACGATTGCCGCTTCGCGGAATAGTCCAAGACAAGATTGCACGACCACTGGCTGCCAACTACTGCAGCCAGTGCCACCACGGCCACGGCGTGCAAGCTAATGTGGGGAGCAGGGCCGCCAACTCGCGCACGAATTAACTCGGCTGCGTATCTACAAGTCATACGAATAAGCGGGGCAAAAGGATTGCTCACCACAACGTGCGCAGTGAAAAGCACGGTTTTGTCCATCTCCTTGTCGGTTCCATCCATTGCCCCAACCCACGCGAATGGGGTTTGATGGATGCGTTAAGGGACCACACTTTTCAGGGCCACTTGGAGATTCATCCGCTCATGTCCAGCGCGAACACGAAACCGGTCAAGTTTGGCTATATCGGCTGCGGTTACATCGCCCAGCACGTGCACCTGCCCAACTTCAAGGTGCTGCCGAACTGCCAGTTTGAAGCCATCGCCGAAGTGCGCACGGAACTCGGCCAGCGCATTGCCAAGCGTTACGACATCCCGAAGGTCTACAAAGACCACCTCGAGATGGCCAACGATCCGAACATCGAAGCGGTGGGCGTTTCCGGTCCGTACGCGCTGCAAGGCCGCATCGCCGAAGACCTGCTGCGCGCAGGCAAGCATGTGTTCATGGAAAAGCCGATGGCGGTGTCCGTCCCGCGCGCCGAGGCGATTTTAAAGGCGTCGAAGGAAGGCAAAGGCCGCCTGATGGTCGGCTACATGAAGCGCTTCGATCCGGGCAACCGGCTGCTCAAGCAGCACTGCGACGCGTGGCGCGCGTCGGGCAACAACGGCCGCGTGCTGTTGGCGCGCAACCACGGCTTTGGCGGGAACTGGGTCTACGCGCAGGACCAGAACACGGCGTTCGAGTCGTCGAAGGACGTTCCGCCGCCGGCGCCGGACGAATGTCCGTCGTGGCTGCCGGAAAAGTGGAAGCACGGCTACCTGAACTACCTGCAACAGTGGACCCACAACATCAACCTGCTGCGCTGGTTTTTGGGCGACACCGACGGCGCGGCGAAAGTCTCGACGGTGCAACTCGACGGCGACGGCATGACGGGCCTGGTGGTGCTGGACATCAACTGCGCGCGCGCGGTAGTCGAGAGCGGCTACACGAAGTTCCACGCGTGGGAAGAGCACACGCAGATTTACTTCGAAGGCGGCTGGCTGCGCACCGAAGCGCCGACACTTTTGCAGAAGGAATCGCCGGCTTCGGTCGAGATCTACCAGTCGGGCTCGAAGGACGGCCAGACGCCGCCCAGCAAAACTACGCAGTATGCCAACCCGTGGTGGTCCTACCGCGAAGAGGCCAAGCATTTCCTTGAGCGCGTGCGCTCGGGCGAGCCGTTCGAAGCATCGGGCGAAGACACGATCACCGACGTGCGCCTGTACGAAGCGATCTACAAGCAGTTCCTGGGGATTAAGTAACGAGGAAGGCGTCATAATACGGAAGCTTTACGCAGTCCAGCCCGCGGCGCTTCGGGGAGAGGTGCCGCGGGCTTCCTTTTTAAGGCATACCGGACGAATTGTGATATGAAGGGCGCTTCGACATTTAACGGAGCCGCCGCATGCGTCATGTGCCGCCAAAAGCCGAACTGAAAATACGCCTCCAGAAATTCCGCGCGGTCCTGGCTCAGAACAAGCTGCCCGGCATCCTGATCAGCGACGACGCGAACGTGCGCTACCTTTCGGGCTTCACGGGCCACGACAGCGCGCTGGTAATCACGCAGAAGGGCAAGTTCATCCTGACCGACGGGCGCTATACCGAGGAAGCGCAGCTCACAGCGCCGGGCTGGAAGATCGTCCTCAAGCCGCGCGACATTATGGAGAAGGCCGCGACGATTGCCCGCGAGCAGCGGCTGCGCGCCCTCGGCGTCGAGCCCGAGACGCTGAACATGGGCAGCGCGGCGCGGCTCAAGAAGTTTCTCAAGCGCATCGCGCTCAAGCCCGTCAGCGGACTGGTGACGGGCTTACGCAAAATCAAGAGTCCGTGGGAGCTCAAGCAGATCGAGCACGCGCTGAAGATTCAAGAAAAGGTCTTCCTTCAGGTGGTGCGGCTGCTCAGGCCGGGGATTCGGGAATTCGAGGCCGCCGCGGAGCTGCGCCACCGCATGGTGCTTGCCGGAGCGGACGAACAGGCCTTTGAGTGCATGGTGCAATTCGGTTCGAACGCGAGCCTGCCCCATGGCAGGCCCACCGACCGTATATTAAAGGAAGGTAACATTGTCCTAATTGACTGGGGATGTAAGTACGCAGGCTATCACGCCGACTTGACGCGCACCTTTTTCGTCGGTAGCATCCCTGCCCGCTTACGGAAGATACACGAGATCGTTGCGCAGGCTCAAGCCGCAGCCGTGGCACGAGTCGGGCCGGGTGTTCCTTTTTCCGAGGTGGATAAGGCGGCGCGGGATGTCATCCGTAAAGCCGGGTACGGCAAGCAGTTCATGCATTCGACGGGGCACGGAATCGGCCTGCGAATCCATGAGGCGCCGGGATTGTCCTTCGCCGCGAAGGGGAACCTCGAGCCGGGCATGGTGGTCACCGTGGAGCCGGGAATTTACCTGCCGGGCGTTGGCGGGGTGCGTCTGGAAGACGACGTGCTGGTGACGGCGAAGGGACACCGGGTTTTGAGCCGTCTGCCGATTGGCCTGCGTGGGAATGGAAAATAAGCATGCCGGGTAAGCCTGGAGTGGAAATGAACGTCGAGCACATCGAACAGCTCATTAAGCTGATGGAGCAGCACGGCCTGGCCGAATTGCAGGTCAAGTCGGGCGATCTGGAATTCAAGGCGCGCCGCGCCGAAGCGGTGGCGCCGGTGGTGATTCACCAGGCACCCGCGCCGGTGCACCACGCGCCTACGCCCGCGCAAACGGCTCCATCCGCGCAAAAAGCGCCAGCCGGCGGTGAAGCTCCGGGCAAGGCGGCGAAAGAGATTCTTGCGCCCATCGTCGGGACGTTTTACCGCAAGCCCAATCCGACCGCGCCGCCCTACAAGGAAGTCGGCGAACGCGTCGAAAAAGACGAAGTGGTGTGCATCATCGAAGCGATGAAGGTGATGAACGAAATCAAGGCCGAACACGCGGGGGTGCTCAAGAAGTTCCTGGTTGACGACGCCTCGCCGGTGGAATTCGGCCAGGCGCTTTACCTGCTCGAGGTCTCTTAGGCACCGCTTCCCGGCGCGCGCCAGCCACATGTTCTCCCGCATCCTGATTGCCAACCGAGGCGAGATCGCCCTGCGCATCATCCGCACCTGCAAGCGCATGGGGATCGAGACCGTTGTCGTGTATTCGCAGGCCGACAAGGACGCCATGTATTTGCGCATGGCCGACCGCGCGATCTGTATCGGCCCGCCGCCTTCGAAGCAAAGCTACCTGAACATCAACAATATCATTTCGGCGGCGGAGATCGCGGACGTCGATGCGATCCACCCGGGCTATGGATTCCTGAGCGAGAACGCGCATTTCGCCGAGGTCTGCCGCTCCTGCAAGATCGCGTTCATCGGCCCGCCAACCGAAGCGATCGAGAAGCTGGGCAACAAGGTCAATGCCAAGGCCATCGCGAAAAAAGAAGGCGTGCCGGTGGTCCCGGGGTCCGACGGTCCGGTGCGCAACGAAGACGAAGCCCTGGCGCTGGCCGAAAAGTGGGGCTATCCGGTGCTGTTAAAGGCCGCGGCCGGCGGCGGTGGCCGCGGGATGCGCATGGCTCACAACCCGATGAGTTTGCGGGCGGGCTTCTCCCAAGCCAAGAACGAAGCGGAAGCGGCCTTCGGCGACGGCACGCTGTACCTCGAAAAATTTATCGAATCGATGCGGCACGTCGAAGTCCAGATCCTCGGCGACCAGCATGGCAAGATTCTGTACCTGGGCGAGCGCGACTGCACGGTCCAGCGTCGCAATCAGAAGTTGATCGAAGAATCCCCCAGCCCGGCGATCCAGCGCCACACGCGCTACGACATGCTCACGGCGGCCGTGCGCCTGATGAAAGCCGCGGGCTACTACAACGCCGGCACCGTCGAGATGATCTACGACCTCAAGACGGGCAAGTTCTACTTCATGGAAGTGAACACCCGCCTGCAGGTCGAACACCCGGTCACGGAAATGGTGACAGGGCTCGATCTGGTCGAAGAACAGATCCGCGTGGCCTACGGCGAGAAGCTGCGCTGGCGGCAGAAGGAAATCGACAACAAGCTGGCCATCGGCGGGCATGCGATCGAATGCCGCATCAACGCCGAAGACCCAACGCGCGGCTTCGCGCCGTGCCCGGGCAAAGTGACGCTGTATTCGCCGCCTTCGGGCGCCGAGATCCGCATGGATTCGCACCTGTATTCCGGGTACAGCGTGCCGCCGAATTACGATTCGATGCTGGGCAAACTGATTGTGCATGGACGCGACCGGAAGGAAGCCGTGAGCCGCATGCGCAATGCGCTGACGGAACTGGTCCTCGAAGGGATTCCCACCACGCAGAAGTTTCTGCAGGAGGTCTTTGGGCACGCAAAATTTGTCACGAGCAATTACGACACGGGCTTTGTGGCAACTGAGATGAAGCTGTAGCCGTTATCGCCCCCGATTTTAAGGAATGGGGTGCGGCGCCGCCTAAAAGAGCTGCACAAAAACGCGCTAAGACAGTTAGAACAAAAACCGTTGCGCTCCGTCCGGAGACGGGGTACCATTTTTGGCGTCAGTGGAGGCAGGACATGAAGCGGGTTGGGATTTTGACCGGCGGCGGAGATGCCCCGGGGCTGAACGCAGTGATTCGGGCCGTAGTGATCCGGTTGGCGCGCGAAAAAGGCGCCGAGTTCTCCTGCCTCGGTTTCATCGATGGCTGGGCCGGTCTTCGCGATAACCTCACCACCGAACTTACCTTGCGCCACGTGGATGAAATTCTCCACGAAGGCGGCACCATTCTCGGCACGTCCAGAACGAACCTCTACAAGAAACCCGAAGACGTCAAGCGCGCGGTCGATGCGTACAAGAAGCACAACCTCGAAGCGCTCGTGGCGATTGGCGGCGACGACACCCTCGAGATTGGCTACTACTTGAGCCGCGACCACGGTCTGAACGTGGTTGGCGTGCCCAAGACCATCGACAACGACGTGCTCGGCACCGACTTCACCTTCGGCTTCTGGTCGGCGGTGGAACAGGCGACACGCGCGATCGACGATTTGCGCGTCACCACGATGAGCCATCACCGCATCATGGTCGTCGAATGCATGGGCCGCCATGCGGGCTGGATTACGGCCTACACGGGCGTTGCCAGCGAAGCAGACTTCATCGCGGTACCTGAAAAGCCGGTACACATTCAGGAAATCGCGGAAGCCTGCAAGCGCGTGCGCGAGAAGGGCAAGCAGCACGCGATTGTGGTCGTGGCCGAAGGCGCTTCCATTGGCGGCGTCGAAGCCAAGCCGCGCGTGGTAAAAGGCCCCGAAGGCGCCTGGGTGCTTTCCGACAAGGTCGAGAAGGACAGCTTCGGCAATACGGTCCTGAAGCCGGGCGAAATCGCCGAAGTCGTGGCCAACGAACTCGAAAACCTGACCAAGATCGAAACCCGCGGCATCGCACTGGGCCATTTGCAGCGCGGCGGTGCGACGGCGGCGTATGACCGCGTGCTGGGTTCGCGCTACGGCGTGACCGCGGCCGACGCGGTGATTCAGAAGAAGTTCGGCCATATGGTCGTGCTCAATGGCCTGGACGTGCAGCTCATCCCGATGAAGGGCACCGTGCGCGAAGGTCAGAATGAGAAGAAACGCTACAAGTACCTGCCGCAATCATTCTTGCAGTTGGCGGAGGTCTTCTACGGATAATAAGCAGGGAGAAAAAAGCCCGGCCTGAATGGCCGGGCTTTTTTTTTGAGATTCGAAGCCCAATTCCTGGTCCGGGGGCGGTGTGCTGGCCCGGCGGGAAAAGAGAACGGGCTCGAATAGGTAGCAGGTAAGGAAGGGAGAGTTGCCATGCCCATCGGCAAGGTGAAGTGGTTTAACAATCAAAAGGGTTACGGCTTTATTACGCCGGATGGAGGCGGGCGCGATTTGTTCGTGCACCACACCGCCATCAAAATGGACGGCTTCCGCACGCTGACGGAAGGTCAGGCGGTTGAGTTCGACGTTCAGGAAGATGCGAAGGGTCCCAAGGCTCTGAATGTGCGGGCCGCCGGCAGCTGAGAACGAGCTACACCCAAAAATTTTCGAACCCCGCCCGGGCATCGGGCGGGGTTTTTTGTTGCTTCGCGCTTCGCCCCCGCGCGCTTCATTCGCACGCGACGTAGCGCGCCCAGCGAGTATCATGGGCCCTGGTTGACCTTTGGGAGCCGCCAGACGCAGATGCCGGGCAACACGCAACACTTTGACGTAATCGTCGTCGGGGCCGGGCACGCCGGCTGCGAAGCTGCGCTGGCCGCGGCACGCATGGGCGCGCGCACGCTTTTGACAACCATCGCGCTCGAAGGCGTCGCACAGATGTCCTGCAACCCGGCCATCGGCGGCTCGGCCAAGGGCATTTTGACGCGGGAAATCGACGCCCTTGGCGGCGCGCAAGCGCTGATCACAGACCGCAGTGGGATTCAGTTCCGCATGCTTAACCGCTCGCGCGGGCCGGCGGTGCAGGCCCCGCGCGCGCAATGCGACAAGCGCCTTTACGCAATCCTGATGAAGCAACTCGTGGAGCGCACGCCCAACCTGACCCTGCGGCAGGAAATGGTCGAAGAACTGCTCGTCGAAGAGACCGGCGCACAAGGCGGCGCCCTCTCTGCATACACAGAGCGCCTCGCCAGGCTGCGTGAAGGCCAGGCGCCCGGAGACCTCAAGACGGCCGCACCCGCGGAAAAAAGTCTGCGTGTCGTGGGCATCCGCGCGGGCAGTGGGCTGACGTACTCCGCAAAAACCGTGATCCTGACCACGGGCACGTTCCTGCGTGGGCTGATCCACCAGGGCACGAAAACCAGCCGTGGCGGCCGCGCGGGCGAACAGGCCGCAATGAGTCTTTCCGGCTCGTTGGAAGCAGCGGGCTTCGAATTGCGCCGTCTGAAGACCGGCACACCGCCGCGCCTGAATGGCCGCACCATTAACCGCACCGGTCTTGAAGAACAGTGGGGCGACACCCCCGCCCCGGCCTTCAGCTTCCGCACGACCAAAATCGAGCGCCCCAGCCTGCCTTGCTGGATCACGCACACCACCGAACGCACGCACGAACTGATTCGCGCCAACCTGCACCGCGCGCCGCTGTTCACGGGACAGATTAAGTCGCGCGGCCCGCGCTACTGTCCTTCAGTCGAAGACAAGGTCGTGCGCTTTGCCGAGAAAGCATCGCACCAGATTTTCCTGGAGCCCGAAGGCGTCGACACCGAAGAAGTCTATGTCAATGGACTCTCAACGAGCCTGCCTCCGGAAGTGCAGCTCGATTTGATCCGCACCGTGCCGGGCTGTGCGGACACCGAGATCCTGCGCTTTGGCTACGCCATCGAATACGACATGTGCCCGCCGCACCAGATCGAGGCAACGCTGGCCACGCGGCGCGTGCCGGGCCTCTATCTGGCCGGGCAAATCAACGGGACGAGCGGTTACGAAGAAGCCGCCGGTCAAGGCTTGCTTGCCGGGATCAACGCGGCGCTCTGCGTGCGCGGTGACGCGCCTTTTGTGCTCGGTCGGCACGAAGGCTATCTCGGTGTGATGATCGACGACCTGGTAACGAAGGAAATCACTGAGCCCTACCGCCTCTTCACCAGCCGCAGCGAATACCGCCTGCTGCTGCGCCAGGACAACGCCGACCGGCGCCTCGCGGAACACGCCAAGCGCTTCGGTCTGCTCGACGCACCGGCGCTTTCGGCCATCGAGCAGAAGTCCCTCGAGATCGAACGCGCCCAAACCTGGCTGCGCACGCACCGCCCGCCGCGCGAACCGAAAACCTATTGGGATGCCTTGCGTCAGCCCGATGCGACGCTGGCACGCATTCGCGGCGTGGGCCTGCCCGCGGACTTCGAAGCGCTATTGCCCACCGACATCGCCGCGCGTGGGGCCGTCGAAGAGGCCATCGAGATCGAGTCGAAGTACGAAGGTTACCTTAAGCGCCAGGTCGAGCAGGTGGAGCGGCTGGGCGAACTCGAAACGCAGCGCCTGCCGGCGGAGCTGGCTTATGCGCTCGTGCCAGGGCTGGGCCGCGAAGCCGTCGAAAAGCTGGCACGGCACCGCCCGGAGACTTTTGGCCAGGCCCTGCGACTGGATGGCGTGACGCCCGCGGACATTCAGTTGCTGAGCATTTTCCTGGCCATGCGCGAACGCGGCCAGGCTGGCGCGCCCGTCGAGGCTGTGCGCTGAATATGCGCGCACGGCGCGCCTGGGCTCTCGCGCTGCTGGCCGCCAGCGCGGCCTTTACGCTGCGCGGCGCTGAAGGTCCGGACTCCGAAAAACTGGGCGTGCCGCTGTCCAATGAACTCGCGCTCTCCGGCCCCAGCGTCACGCTCACACAGATGCATGGCTTCGCCTATCACGCCGGGAAACTGTTCCTCTTAAGCGGCACGCTGCGCACGGGGGAAACCTTCCGTGGCGGCGTGACGGTGTGTGAATGGGACGACGATGAAAGCCCGCTGACGCCACATTACGGCGAGCCTGAAGCGCGCGAATTTCGCGCAGGCCAAGCGACCTCGTTTTCACTGCCCGCGCGCGCGCCCAAAAGCGGCGGAATCCTCGCGCTGAAGGTTTGGAAGGAAGAATACGCCGGTGGTTTCCGACAGGTGATCTTTCGCGCGGCGCTCGCCAAATATCTTCAAGTCGTGGGCAGCGATAGCCGCGTGGTGCTCTACAATGCAACGCTGCCGGTCCCCAACGTCCCCGACTGGCACACACAGCAACTGACCGGCGCGCAGATGCCGACCGAAGACTGGATGTATGAGAACATCGACTTGGTCGTGCTGGGACCGAACGCTTTCGAGAATTTCCCGCCGGAGGGCCAGGCCGCCCTGCGGCGCTGGTTTCTGGGCGGTGGACGCGTACTGATCGTTTCGACGGATGCGTTTCTGGGGTCGATCAAAGCCGGCCTGCTGCCCGTGCCGCAGGATTTTAAAAACATTGATTCGCGCGCGATCCTGGAAGCAATGAAAATCCCCCCTGGAGAAGAGGAACGCGACGACATCGGGCAACTCGTGTACGCCCATTATCACTTGGGACTGGGACAGGGCATATTTGCGGCTCCTTCAACGACAAAGGCCGCGCTCGCGCAGCACCTCACCAAAGCTTTCAGCCAACCATGGCTCAGTGGCGACCCGAACGAACGTCCGGATGCGCGCATCTGGAACGGCCAGCCGTTCCGGTTTTTCGTGCCGGGCTCGGTCTCGCCAGAACGCCGCAATTCGATGGCCTTACGCGCGGGTGTCGGCGTGGGCTGCATGCTTGCCCTGCTGGCGCTGGGCTTGAGCCTACGACCGCGACTCTTTGGCGCAGGCATCGCGCTGGGCGGCGTGGCGCTTTTGACTGTGCTCGTGGCCCGCGAATTTCCCACGCCTGAAGCCGTGGTCTCGCGCACGGTGCTGGTGGAGAATTCATCCGATGGCCGGGCGGCGCGGCGCATCGAAGTGGCGTACCTCGACGGATTAAAGGATGTCTCGAAGCTTTCGGTGCGCTCGGTCAGCGATGGCACCGTCGCGCCGGTCCACGACAGCGACAAGGAACTGGCAGAATCGGCGCTCGATACGACCGCTCGCGAAGGCCACGTCGAGATCGCGTACCGCCCCGTCGAAATCCTCCCGCCGCCACCGGTCTTCCGCGCGGAAAGAATCGAAGCCTTCGATCCGCCGGCGTCCGATGCCATTCCGCTAAATTGGCGCGTGGGCGGGTGGCTTACGCGCATTCGGTCCGAATTCGGCCGCCTGCCGAAAGGCGCATTGCAAATCGAACGCGGCCAGCCGCTCGAACTGCTTCTGACGCCGTTCGCCGATGGTGCTACCAAGACCGCGGTATGTGAATCGACCGTCGAAGCGGTAAAACGCACTTTCCCCGAGCTTTCCGAAGACGAAGCGCGCGCACATGCCGCCTCGCTGACCTGGGCGCTGGAGCGCGCGCGCCGCGCTTCCAAAACTTCGATCGTGCTCTTCGATTTCCCGCTGCGCTCCGGCGCACAGAACGAGCCGCTCTGCGAAGTCGAAGGCGTGCGCTACGAGCGCGGCCTGCAATTCCGAATCTGGGTTTTGCCGCTCGACGGGCGCTAAATTTCTCCAAAATCCCCTGCGACCGTCGAATCTGTTTACGCTTTCGATCCCATCGCCCCGAGGTAAGATACGTGCGCCTGAATTGGAAAGGTTTTTTAATGCGATGGTGATCATTCCCGCAGTCGACATTAAGGGCGGCAAAGCCGTGCGGCTGGTGCAGGGCCGCGCCGACCAGGAAACTGTTTATGACAACGACCCCGTGCACGCCGCGCGGTCATGGGCCGAACACGGTCCCAAGCGCTTGCATGTGGTGGATCTGGACGGCGCGTTCGACGGCCTGCCCAAAAACTCCAATTTCACGTTTGCGATCATCAAAGAGCTTAAGGGAATTCTCGACGTCGAAGTCGGCGGCGGTTTGCGCAGCGCCGATGCGGTCGCCACGCTGCTCGAAGCCGGCGCCGCACGCTGCGTAATCGGCACCCGCGCCGTGGAAGACCGCGATTTTCTACGCGACATGGCGCAGCGTTTTCCCAAACGCATCTGCATCGGCTTGGACGCCAAGGACGGCATGCTTGCGACGAAGGGTTGGACGGAAGTCTCCGCCGTCAGCGCGGTGGACCTGCTGGCCAACCTGTGCGACCTGCCCCTGGCCGAAGTCATTTACACGGACATCGAACGCGATGGGATGCTTTCGGGCCCTAACTTCAAGCGCCTGCGCGAAGTCCAGCGCGCCAGCGCACTGCCCGTGATCGCGTCCGGCGGCGTGACCACGCTCGAACACGTGAAGGAACTTCGCGCGATCGGCTGCTTCGGCGCGATTATCGGGAAAGCATTGTACGACGGGCGCCTGGATTTGGGCCTGGCGTTGAAGGCCGCCGAAGAAAAGGCCTGACCGGGGAACCGCGTTTTGCGAATTCCGTTCTACCACCACCTCTGGCAGTCCGTGCTGATGCTCCTGGCCGGCGTGATCAGCATTGTCGCATGCCTGTTTGGCTACCTGCGCGCGGGCGGCGGCGAACTACTCCTGCAACAAGCATTGGTGACCTTCTGGCATTCGGGCCAGGCATCGTTCAAGCACGTGAAATTCGATTTCGAGACCGCCACCCTGAAAGTCGAAGAAATCACACAAAGCGCTTACAAGCTGCCCGACGGCCAGGGCGAGGTTAAGGGCGTCACTGCGCGCAACTGCCTGGTGAAGTTGGACCTCTGGCCTGTCCCGCGCGTCGAATCGCTAACCATTGAAGGCCTTTCCGCCCCGGAAGTCAGCTTCGAGACCGGCTTCTTTCAGCGCAACATGACCAAGCATCCCCACGGCCCACCCTTCCCAATTTATCTGGAAGACGCGGATATTGGCGTGCGTGTCGGCAAGAGCCCGCTTTTGAAATTGGGCGGCTGCAGCGGCGCGCTGCGGCAACGCGGTACAGCGGGCACGAACCCCACCGAGAAGCGCGAAGATCTGGAACTCATCGGCGAATTCCGGGTTCACAAGCTGAACGAGCGCCCGTTCAATTTTACGCTCTCGTCACTGGCCGATGGGCGTTGGGAATTCAACGGCACCGACCTGAATCTGGATACGAAAGATTTGGCCGTTGATTCGGTGACCCTGGAGACGGAAACCGTCGACCCGGTAGAAAAACTCCTGCAATTGCTCATGCCGGGCGGATTCGGTGCACGCGGGCAGGTCACTTCGGCGCAAGTAATCGTTCAGCCGCGCACCGTTGACCGCCCGTTTGGCTGCGAAGGACGCTTGGCATACCGCGACCTGGAGGTGCATCTGCCCAAGCGCGGCGGTGAAGGCGCTGAGTTGGTCCCGAAATTCCTCCATTGGATCTTCGGTGGGCAGCAGGACAAGGCCCTCTGGCCTTCGTGGCTGATGGCGGAATCTATCCGCACCGGCCCCCGCGGACGGCTTTCCTTCCATATGTATGAAAACCGCCTCGAATTCTGGTGCGACGAGGGCAAAGATGGCGCGTTCATCTTCCGCGCCAAGGATCAGGATCTCGCAACGCTCGAATCGCTGAAAGGTGTGATCGAAACCGACGAGCAGCAGCACATCAAGAGCGTGCTCTTGCGCGGTTTCCTGGGCGAAAATCTGGAAGCCGAAGTCTCCATGACGCGCCTGCCCGAAAGCGCTGCATATCCGCACGGCGGCCGGCTCTTCGTGGCGGGCATTCAGCCGCGGGCGCGCACCGGCGCGTCGCTGTGGCGCCTGACGTCGCACGTCAAGGATTACACGGACAGCGTGAGCCTTGGAGATCCGTCAGGCAAGGTGCTCGCTGACTTCGACATCGAACTGCAGGCTGTGCGCTTCGAAGAAGTCCGCGGCCTGCCCCCGGGGGTCTCGTCCCTTTCCGGCCGCATCGGCGTGAAAGGCCGGCTGCTTTCAAACCGCCTTTTGTATGCCGATGAGATCCGCTGGGAAGACGGCGGCCTGACTTTTGGCGGCGCCGCACAGGCACAGCCGGAACTCGAGCGCATGTACGGCCCGGTTTTCGACGCGCTGGTGAAGATGTGGGGCGGGGTTGCCGGCGGCTGGCGCTTGCAGGATGTGAATTTCAGCGCCAAAGCCGAACTTCGCTTTGAACACTTGAACGATCAGGAAATCCTCGTCGAGACGCACATAAAGGAAGGCAAGCTGGCTTCCGGCAAGGTGGTCTACGACGACCAAACGACGGATTTCGGTTCAGCCAAAATCCTGCTGTCTGGCGACCACTTCCTGAGTCCGCCGAAAGGCCAGGTCGCAACGGCCTTCAGCGCAAAGCCCTCCGAAGGCGATTGGCGCTTTGATTTGAAGGGCGGCCCGCAACCGGATGGCACGCTGCAATACACCTATGACGAAGTCGACGTACCGCTGAAGCTGCATCCGCAACGCAATTCGCTCGAGAGCAAGTTCAAAAGCTTCTGGGGCACCAAAGTCCGGCGTACAATCGTTGCCAAAATTAAAGACGGGCACCTCGAGCTCTCCACGGTTCCTTAAGCGGAAAGCGGCATGCCCAAGGTCAAAATCCTTCCAGACAACAAAGTCATCGAGGTTCGCGAAGGCGAAACGGTCTTCGATGCTTGCCGGCGCGGCGGGATCATGATCCAGTCGGCGTGCGGCGGCGTCGGCTCCTGCACAAAATGCGTAGTGCGCGTAACCGATGGTCCCGCGCCGCCCAGCGTGCACGCGAAACGCAACCTGACTCCCGGGGAAATCGAACAGGGCTACCGGCTCTCCTGCCAGCTTAAAGTGCGCGGCGAGATGACCGTCGAGATCCCGCCCGGCTCGCGCTTCTATGGCGAAAAGATTCTCACTACTGCGCTGGCGCCCGAGACCGCCGGCGATGTTCATCCGAATGTGCGCCAGTACTACCTCGAACTGCCCCAACCTGAACTCGAAGACCAGGCCAGCGATTTCGACCGTGTCGCGCGCGTGCTTGAGCCTGACGCGGGTCCCCTGGATGCAGGCCTGGACCAATTGCGCGAACTCGCCGAAGTCATGCGCGAACGCGAATTCAGAGTCACCGCGACGATTCTCAACAAGCATTTGATCAAGACGGAAGTTGGCAACTGCCGTGGCACCGCCTTCGGCATGGCCTATGACATCGGCACTACCACTGTCGTGGGTTATCTGATGGACCTGACCACCGGCCGGGACGTTGCCCTGGCCAGCCGCACAAATCCACAGTCGGCCTACGGCCACGACGTGCTCGAGCGCGGCGTGCAGGCCAATCGCGGCCCGGAGCAGCTTCGCGAAATGCGCGACCTGATCGTCGGCGGCATGCAAGACATCGCCGAAGAAGCCGCCAAGCGCGCCGGCGTGCCGCTCGAGCAGATTTACGAAGTCACCTTCGGTGGCAATACGATCATGACGCATCTCGTCTTCGGCGTGAATCCGTGGAACATCACGGTTTCTCCGTTCACGCCGGTCTGGTCGCGCGCCTGGAAGGTTCCGGCGCGCGAAATCGGCCTGCGCTTCTCACAGTGGTGCCAGGTGTACGCACTGCCTTGCGTTGCGGGCTATGTCGGCGGGGACATCACCGGCGGCATGCTCGCCATGGATCTCGAGAAACGCGATGATTTGAGCCTGCTCGTGGATATCGGCACCAACGGCGAGATCGTGCTCGGCGACCGCACGCGATTGATTGCCTGCGCGGCGCCCGCTGGACCGGCGTTTGAAGGCGCGAAAATCTCCTGCGGTCTGCGGGCAATGACCGGCGCAATCGACAAGGTCACCTTCAATTCGGCCACTCAAGACTTGGAACTGCACACCATCGGCGAATCGACGCCACGCGGCATCTGCGGTACCGGCCTGATCGATGCCGTGGCCACATTCCTTGATACCGGCGTGCTGGAACCCGATGGGCGCGTGCTCGAACCCGACGAAGCTGTCGCGCGGCTGCCGGAAAAACTCGCCAAGCGCATCATCGCCACCGAAAACGGCAGCGAAGTTGTGCTCGTGCCGCTCGACCAGACGCTCGAGAAACGCCGCGACATTACACTGACCCAGCGCGACATCCGCGAACTGCAACTGGCCAAAGGCGCGATACGCGCGGGCGTCGATATGGCGCTGAAGGTCTGGGGCGTGAACGGCGCCGACTTAAAAAAAGTTCTGATCGCCGGCGGTTTTGGAAACTTCATCAGCCCCCTGTCGGCCAAGGCCATCGGACTCTTTCCGCCCGATGTCACGACCGCACAGATGGAATTCGTCGGAAACACCGCGGCCGTGGGTGCAAAGATGTGTCTGACCGACATCCGCCAGCGCGAACGCGTGGAACGCCTCGCGCGCGAAACCGAATATATTGAACTCTCCGGACGCCCCGACTTCGCGGACATTTTCATGGGCGCGATGCAGTTCCCGGGCGCCGAGTAACGGGCATTCGTTTTTGCCGCGCCGACCCTTGGCGCGCGAGTAAGCTCGCGCGCACGGAGCCAATTCAAAGTGGAATTGCTGTGCCTTGTGCTCTCCCTGATCGCGGCCCTGGCCAGCCTGGCACTGACGCCGCTGGTGCGAAGCCTCGCGCTGCGCGTGGGCTTCATCGACCGGCCCGGACCGCGCAAAATCCATTCGGCACCGGTGAGCTATGGCGGTGGCATTGCGGTGGCACTGGCACTGGGCATTGCGCTCGGCCTTGGCGCATTCGCTTGGTTTAATTTACTGCACGCGCCGGATTGGAAGCCGCTGAACGAATTTCTCGGCGTAGGCACCTACGCTTCGGACATCGGGCTTTCACAGCAAAGCTCGATGATGCGAGTACTGCTATTCTGTGTCGGCGGTGCGATTGGCGCCTTGATACTTGGAATTTTTGACGACATTTATCGCTTCAAACCGTGGCAGAAATTGGCCGGTCAATTCGTGCTTGCGATTATCGTGGTGGCGGGCGGCGTGCGCATCACAGCGCTCGTCGGTGACAACCTCGCCATGCAAGCTGCGACGGTCCTCTGGATTGTGCTGGTCACAAACAGTTTCAACCTGCTGGACAACATGGACGGCCTGTGTTCGGGCACCGTCGCAATCTCCGCTGCGGCGCTAGGTCTGGTGGCGATCGGCGCAGGCCAACCTGTACTGGCATTGACGCTCTTTTCGCTCGCGGGCGCTGCGCTGGGCTTCCTGCGTTACAATGCGGCGCCTGCATCGATCTTTCTCGGCGACGCTGGTTCGATGTTCGCCGGATTTCTCATGGCCACACTTTCCGTCGTGACGACTTATTTCCATTATCGCGAATCCCCGCTGGCCATGGGCGTTCCGCTCTTGGTTCTGGCGATCCCGCTCTACGACACGGCCTCAGTGCTGACCATCCGCTTCATCGAGAAGCGCCGCCTGTTCCAGGGTGACAATTCGCACTTCTCGCACCGGCTCGTGAGCCTGGGGCTTTCGCGGCGCGCAGCTGTAGGCACAATTCACCTCGCCGCCCTGGCCATCGCACTGCCGGCAACCGTCATCGGCCGGCTCTCCACGGAGGCCGGCCTGATTCTTGTTGGCCAGGCGCTTTTAATCCTGACCGTGATCGCGCTGCTCGAACACGCCGGTCTGAAGCGCGGTGAATCGAACGCAACGCTGCCGTCACAACAACCCACAGTTCCTTCTCCCAACAGCACACCCACTAGACCGCCCACAAGGGATCCCGGAGCCGCGCCATGAGTACCGCGGCATCCGAAACAGTTGCGCCGGGCACGCGTCAAGACTTTGGGCGTGCGCTGGAATATGCGGCGGCGATATTTTTCGGCGCCTTCGCATTGCTACGCCCCTGCGCAGGGCAATTTACGCCATACGCGACTGACCAAGCACTTGCCGCGGTTCAGGGACTGGCGTTTGTCCTGAGCGCGCTGGCCGCAGGATATTTCTCCCGCAGAACGCGCGCTGAATTCCCAGGCGGAGTCGCTTGGATGCTCGCGTTATGGCTAATCCTGCTTTTCGCAGGCGTGCTGCATTCGCCCAACCCGGGCGCCGCGCTCCCGCAATTTAGTGACTCCGCCACACACGCACTGATGCTGTATGCGCTTTACCACTTCTGCGCCGGTCGCGGCGAGCGCGTGCGCATGCTATTGGCGGTCCTGGCGGCGGCGGGCGCCGTCGAAGGCGCCGTTGGGCTCTGGCAATATTTTGTCGATTTGCCACAGCTACTAGAGAAGGTCCAGAGCGGTGCCGTTGAATTGAAAGATGAGTTGAGCAGTCAATTGGGTCTGGAACGCATTCATTCCACGCGTATTTATGGGACGTTTGCGATTTCGAATTCCTATGCGGCATTCCTTCTGCTCTCGACTTTTGCCACGCTGGCCTGTTTTCCTCCCAAGGCTGCCGGCTCTGGCAAGTGGGCCTTGCGATTGGTGGTTTGGGTTTTGGCACTCGGGCTGCAAGGCGCGGCACTCGTTTTGAGTGGCTCTAAAGGCGTGGTGGTTTCGATGGGCTTGGCCGTATTGGTGTTGGGCGCCGACTATCTGCCCCAAAAGCCCGCCATGCGATTTGCTGCCCGCGCTTTAGTCTGGCTTTGCGCAATAGCCATCGTGGTTGCTCTAATCGGTGGCGTATTTAATTGGATAAATCGGGACAAATTTGGACTCTCGATGACTTATCGTTTCTACTATTGGGAAGCCGCCCTGAACACATTTCGCGAGCAACCCCTGGTCGGCATCGGTCTATCCGGCTTTGAAGACGCCATTTGCCAAAACAAGCCCGCTCTCGGCACGTGGACACGGCACGCGCACAACGATTGGCTGGAGTTCTTGTGTGAACTCGGTCCCCTAGGCCCCTTGATGTGGGGAACGTTATGGTGGTTGGTCACGCGCCGACGAACACTGACCGGCACAAACCAATCCGTCGTCCCCGCGACTGCAGGGTCTGTTGAGTCGACCACTGGCGGGGCCGCCGCGGGCACGTTGCTAAAGTTCATTCTACTTGGCGGAGCGTTTGCCTTTTTAGTCAGTTGGATGACTTTGGGCTCGTTGAATGGGACTGACATTCGCGATTTATTCTCGGGCGAAAAGCCCAGCGCGCTGGGCCTGCTCGCGGCGCTTAGTTTTCTGGTGATATTTCTGCTGACCTGCGTCGGACTGGGCACGGGCGCGGCTCCCTCTGGAGAAGGTTCGCAACGTTGGATGAGCGCGGCCTTGCGCGCCGGAATAGCCGGAATTTTGATACATCAACTAGTCGACTTTGATTTCTCTGCTCCCGGCGTCATGGGACCGCTCTTTTGCTGCGGGGGTTTACTGCTCGCGCTGCAGGCGCAGCCGGCAACCCACTCTTCTTCTCCGAGCAAGAAAAACTCGTTCATGAGCTGGGCTCTGCCTGTCTTTGCCCTGCTGTTGGCGGTTCCCGCGATTTTCTCGCCGTTGATGTCAGGGGTGGCTCGAAGTAATGCCGAGATTGATGAAGAAAACATGCACACGCTTATTGCCAATGCGGATCAGACCAAGACCGGTTCCGCCGAACGCAGGACGGCCCACGAAGAAATCCTAAGCACCGCGACGGCGCTGGTTCGCGGGCGTGAAGACGCTTGCCGCTACGCACCTTTCGATGCTCAAGCTCGATTGGACCTCGCCCGCGCTTACGAAATTTATGCGCAACTGGGGTCCGGAGTCTGGCCGGACTACCACAAGGGCGGCACGCCAACCCCGCCGGAGGATCTCGCGACCCAAGCGTGTCAGGACGCCGTGGCCTTAAGGCCACGCTGGCCGCTACCGCATTACCTGATCGGCATGCAGTATCTCATGCGCGGGGCTCGCGAACTTTCGGAAGAAAATCTGACCCGCGCGCGGCAGGATCTCAAACTCGCGACGGCCGCACTGAATGCCGCGGCAACGCGTTATCCACTCGCACCGCTCTTCAAGCTCCTGGAAGGCGATGCCTTTCTATTATCCGGCGATAATGCGCACGCGGTCGACCGCTACAACGAAGCATGGTCTATCGACGGCAGAATTTTTGACGGAAATGTGCGCTTCGCATCGCTGTTCCACGATCCGCGCCCAGGCGGTATTCCGCGGTATCTGCTCGAACCGCAGATCCTGGAAGCGCTCCACACGCGCGGCTTCCTCGAAAGCGCATCACTCGACCAGAAGGCGCAGTATGAATTTGCGCGCGCGCTGCGCGTGGTCATTTCGTGGGGCTCGCGCATGCGCTACGGCCCCGACGCCGCGAACACGGATCCAGCCAAACGCGAGGCGCTGCAGAAAGGCTTGCTCGCCGCCGCGCAGCGATTGCATGCGGTCGCCCCGGAGGACCCGCACGCGGACTTCTTCGCGGTTGCGGCGCTCGCGCTGCTAAAAGGCCCCAAGGACCCGGTCGTGCAACAGGCTTGGAATGATTTGGAAGCCCGCCGCCAGGCCGCACGCGAAGTCGGGCGCCCAGTGACGCCAATTGAAGCTCTTGCCGAGGTACGCTGGTCTTTGGGTCACTGAACCAACAATTAATTAGAAGCGGCCGCGGCCTTCCATCTTGGGCCCGCGCGCCATCGCCAAGCGGCCTGTGCGGACCATTTCCTTGATGCCGAACGGGCGCATCAGGTCCAGGAACGCGTCAATCTTCTGTTCAGGGCCGACCAATTCGATCATGCAATCCTTCTGCGCGATGTCGACGACCTTGCCCTGGAAGACCTCGACGAGCTGGAAAATTTCCGAACGCGAGCCCGCGGGCGTGGAAACCTTGATCATCGCCAGGTCGCGTTCAACGTAATCGGTGCCGGTGAAGTCGAGCACCTTGATCACGTTCACGAACTTGGTCAGGTTCTTCTTGAGCGCGGTAATGATGATTTCTTCGCCGCGCACGGTGATGGTCATGCGCGAGAAACGGTCGCTTTCAGTTTCCGCGACCGTCAGAGATTCAATATTGTAGCCGCGCGCCGCAAAAACATTGGCAATCTGGGCGAGCAAGCCCGGAACGTTGCGCACCAATACGCTGATCACGTGGCGCTGCGGTTTCTGCTCCGCAATTACTTCGGTGCGCGTCTTGGGGATCGGGCCACTGCCGGATTCCGGCATTTGCGCCTCGGCCGGCGCGCTCTCAGGTTCCTTGCCTGCTTCGTGCGACTTGGACATGACCCGAACTCCATTCCATCTTCTTATCGGACCGAAAAGGCGGAGGCGCTCCCCCGCCCTGTTTGCCAGTGGGTCTTACTTGCGCGACTTGGCCTTACCCTTGGGCGAAGACTTGCGCGCGGCCGGCTTGGTCTTCTTGCTGGCCTTGGCCTTGCCGCTCTTGGAGCTGCCACCGGCGATGCCGACGCCCGCCGCCGCACCGGAGTGCTTCGAACCAGCGCCCTGACGTTCGGGGCGCAAGTCGCGGACGATCGCGCCGATCTGCCACATCTCGTCGTTGCGAACCGCTTCAAGTTCCTTCTGCAGTGCTTCGTGGTAATTCGAGCGGCTGTTCACGTCGAGCACGCGCTTGGTTTCACCGCCGGTCTTGACCTGATTGTAAAGCTCACGGAAAACCGGAGACGTGGCTTCCTCGAACTTCTTGCACCAATCCAGCGCGCCGCGCTGCGCGGTCGTCGAGCAGTTCGCATACATCCAGTCCATCCCGCGTTCAGCGATCAGCGGATACAGTGACTGCGTGGCTTCTTCGACGGTCTCGTTGAACGCTTCGCTGGGGCTGTGGCCCATTTCGCGGAGGAGCTGGTACTGCGCGCGCCAGATGCCGTAGATCGCGCCCATCAGCACGCCGCGTTCGCCGGTCAGGTCGGAGTAAACTTCGTTTTCGAAGGTCGTTTCAAAGAGGTAGCCCGAACCGATCGCGATGCCCAGCGCAATGGCGCGTTCGCGCGCGCGGCCCGTGAAATCCTGATGCACGGCAAACGACGCATTGATGCCTCGGCCTTCCAGGAACAGGCGCCGCACCGTCGTGCCCGAGCCCTTCGGCGCGCACAGGATCACGTCCACGTTCTTCGGCGGAACGACACCGGTCTGGCTGCGGTAAACGATCGAGAAGCCATGCGAGAAGTACAGCGCCGAGCCTTCCTGCAGATTGTCGCGGATTTCAGGCCAACTTGCCTTCTGGCCGGCATCGGAGAGCAGGTACTGGACCACGGTGGCCTTGCGGACGGCTTCGCCCAGGTCGGAGAAGAGCGTCTTGCCCGGCACCCAGCCGTCGGACTTGGCCAGGTCGTAGCTCTTGCCGGGGCGCGAAGCGACGATGACCTTCACGCCGTTGTCACGCAGGTTGAGCGACTGGCCGCGGCCCTGGACGCCGTAACCGACGATGGCCACGGTTTCCTTGCCCAGGATTTCCTTGAGCTTCTTGGGCGTGAAATCGGTGCGCTCCACCACGGTTTCTTTGATGCCGCCGACACTGAACGTTTTCATCCGCATGCTCCTTAAGGCTTGATGTTCATGGACTGCTTTAGCGAAGGCGGGATCCTAGCCCGCGCAGCGCATTCCGCAAAGCGCCCCGCCCCTTCGCAGATTCCAATCCGCGCCAGGCCGGCCGCCTTCTTTAAGACTTAGATCAGCTCCGGTTCCTTCGGGTAGTACACGATCTCATCGAGCGTTTTGCCCGCGGGGATCATCGGATACACGTTGGTGACCGATTCGACGTGGAAATTAATGAACACCGGCGCGTCGTTGAGCTTGCGCGCCTGCTCGATGGTCTTGTTCACGTTCTCGCGCTTGTCGCAGGTCAGGCCGTGACAGCCGAAAGCTTCCGCGACCTTCGCGAAATCCGGGTTGTCGGAGAGGTCGACTTCGCTGTATTTGCGGTCGTAGAACATTTCCTGCCACTGGCGCACCATGCCCAAGTGGGAATTGTTCAGAATCGCGACTTTTACCGGAGTCTTCAGGCGCTTGCCGGTGACGAGTTCCTGCACATTCATAATGATCGAGCCGTCGCCCGAGATGCACCAGACTTCATCTTTGGGACAAGCCATCTGCGCGCCAATAGCCGCAGGCAAGCCGTAGCCCATCGTGCCCAAACCGCCGCTGGTCAGGAAGTGGCGCGGCTCGACGAATGTGTAGAACTGCGCCGCCCACATCTGGTGCTGGCCGACGTCGGTCGTGACGATGGCTTTGCCGCGCGTGATATCGCAGATGCGATCGATCACGTATTGGGCGTGCAGCCCATCCGCCGGGTACATCAGCGGATGCTCGGTGCGCACCTTTTCGATGGATTCAAGCCAGGACTTGCGGTCCTTAAACTTCAAGTGCTTGAAGATCTGTTTGAGCGCCTGCTTCACGTCGCCAATGACTGGGTAGTCGCAGCGCACATTCTTGCCGATGCAGGTCGGATCGATGTCGAAATGCACCTTCTTCGAGCCCGTCGCGAACTTGTCGAGGCGCCCGGTGATGCGGTCGTCGAAGCGCGCCCCAATCGAAACCAACAGATCGCAGTTGTTCACCGCGAAATTCGCGTACGAAGTGCCGTGCATGCCCAGCATACCCACACTGAGCGGGTGATTGCCCGGGAAAGCGCCCAGGGCCATGACCGTGGTGGTCACCGGCACGCCGGCGCGTTCCACACAGTTGCGCAGATCTTTGTAGGCACCCGAGCTGACCGCGCCGCCGCCCACGTAGAACAACGGGCGTTCGGCCGCGTTAATCGCCTTCGCGGCGGCTTCAATCTGGTCGGATTCGGGCTCCAGGTACGCATTATAGCCCGGCAAATCCATCGGCACGTCCAGCGGGCCGGAGTAATACGCTTCCTGGATGTCCTTGGGGATATCCACCAGCACCGGGCCCGGCCGACCCGTTACGGCGATGTAAAAAGCCTCTTTCAACACGCGCGGCAGGTCATTTACGTTTTTGACGAGGTAATTCTGCTTCGTGATCGGGCGTGTGATACCGGTGACGTCGGCTTCCTGGAAAGCATCGTTGCCGATCAAATGAGTTTTCACCTGGCCGGTGATGGCGATCATGGGGATGGAATCCGCGAACGCCGTCGCGATGCCAGTGACCAGATTCGTCGCGCCAGGGCCCGAAGTGGCCATGCAGACGCCCATTTTGCCGCTGGAGCGGTAGTAGCCGTCGGCCATGTGCGCGGCGCCCTGCTCATGCCGCGTCAAAATGTGGGTAATCTCGGGAAACGAATACAATTCATCGTAAATCGGGATTGTGGCGCCGCCCGGATAGCCAAAGATATACTCGACGCCCTGAAGTTTGAGGCACTCCAACAGGACCCGCGCGCCGTTCATTTTCTCGACTATTTTCTGAGACACGATGCGACTCCCGTAATGAAAGCTCCCTTCGCCGCCCGCTCCAACGAGCGCATGAAGGGAGGACAAACCCTTTGGATCGAAGACAAAATACGCGATGCGCCGACGCAATTCAAGTCGTTTGATTAATTGCATTTAATAATTTGTATATTCTAAAAATATACGTGTAATTAAACGTAAATATCAAAAATATACTATATAAAATACACATACAACAAAAGTCTCATTGGACTATACTGCCAAAAATCGCTCAAAAGGTTAAGTAAGGGTTTAAAAAAAGCCGCGCCCGGATGATGACGGGCGCGGCTGATAAAAAGTTCCGGCAACAACCTACTTTCCCGCTTGTAGGCAGTATCATCGGCGCAGGAGGGCTTAACGGCCGTGTTCGGAATGGGAACGGGTGTGACCCCTCCGCTATGGTCACCGGAATATCGATCGCCGGGTGAGGCGTCGCGAACACCAAACTGCAACGGCTGGGCGCGAATTGTAGACCGCGAAAAGCAACTGCACGGCATCGGCAGCGGTCACCCGGCAAATAAGCTGAAGATAGAGTAAGAAGGGAAGATGACGCGATTGTTGTTGCTGAGGATGAACAACCGGGCCGACATCCGGCGAATTCAGGAAGCCGGATGAAGGCGGGAAGTCAATGGGCTGATTAGTACCGGTCAGCTTACTCCTTACGGAGCTTACACACCCGGCCTATCACGTCGTAGTCTACGACGAGCCTCATGGGGATTCTTAATCTTGGAGGGGGCTTCACGCTTAGATGCTTTCAGCGTTTATCCGTTCCGCACATAGCTACCCAGCGGTGGGCCTAGCGGCCCAACTGGTACACCAGGGGTGCGTCCATTCCAATCCTCTCGTACTAGGAATGAGTCTCCGCAAGAATCCTACGCCCACGGCAGATAGGGACCGACCTGACTCACGTCGGTCTGAACCCAACTCACGTACCGCTTTAATCGGCGAACAGCCGAACCCTT
>Ga0265314_10001349_pt1 | contig 27734 bp, 30 predicted proteins | sample 4126metaG_FD_203106 | JGI IMG/M metagenome (GOLD analysis project Ga0265314, IMG submission 203106) | Rhizosphere microbial communities from Carex aquatilis grown in University of Washington, Seatle, WA, United States - 4-1-26 metaG | ecosystem: Host-associated > Plants > Roots > Rhizosphere >... | reverse complement strand
GTGCAAGTGCCCAAAACCGCCGAGGCCATGAGCCGAAACCCCATCGGCCTCTACATCGATGAACTTCACTGGGACAAGGTCGGAGGCTGAGCATGCGGTGGACCCAGATGGTTTCGATGGCGGCGGCAGGCCTCGCGAGCTTCGGCGGAGCGGGCTGCGCAGCGCGTCCCTCACCAACCACGGCAAGCTACGTGCGCGCGCAGCCGGCTGCCGAGGCGCCCGCTGTGGCGCCGCCCGCGGCGTCCGCGGTTCTCGAGCCCACCGCGCCCATCCCCGATCAGAAGCGGCCCATGCCCGCTGGGCGCGGTGCAGCCGCGACCGGGGGTGCCAAGCGTACACCGGCACCTCCCCAGCAGGTCGTCTCGGACGCCAATCGGAAGGCCTCGCAGGCGCCGGACGCGGCCGGCTACTTCAACGCGATCGTCCAATACAGCTACGAGCCGGGCACTCTTTACCAGGTCTATGCGGCGCCCATGCGCATCACCGACATTGCCCTCGAGCCTGGGGAGCACATCCTCGGGCAGCCCGCTTCGGGCGACGTCGTGCGATGGCTTCTCGCCATCGGAAAGTCCATTTCGAGCGGCGTCGAGCAGTCGCACATCTACCTAAAACCCACGCGGCCGGATCTCGAGACGAACCTCGCGATCAACACCGACCGACGCTCGTACCTGCTCGAACTCCGGAGCTACACCGACACGTACATGGCGGCGGTCGTGTGGCGCTACCCCGAAGACGAGCTCGCTCGCGTGGGGGCGCAGGCTTCGGAGCTCGCTACGGCCCAGAAGAATGCCTCCCCCGTCGTGGGCATCGACGCCTTGAACTTCAATTACACGATTCAAGTCCTCCAGGGCGCGCCCGCATGGACGCCGCTTCAGTGCTTCGACGACGGTCGGCGCACCTTCGTTCGCTTCCCTCCGGCCATGCTGGTGCGCGAGGCGCCCGCGCTCTTTGTGCTTCGGGACCGAGAGACCCAGCTCGTCAACTACCGCGTGAAGGGCGACACCTATGTCATCGACCGACTCATCGACTCGGCGGAGCTGCGCGTCGGCCAGCAGGATCAAGAGATCGTCCGCATCCTGCGCGGCTCGGTCGCGCCCTCGAAACCCCCTTCCCAACCGGCTGGCTGGTGAGCCCATGACGATGGACCGGCGAGACGCGCCTGCGTGCGGCATCGGGCGCGAGCTCCTTCGGGAGGCCACGTGACCGCCGCCGCACCCGAGGCGCCCCCCGCGAAGGTCGCGCCGCGCGCCTTCGACCCGCATGCGCCCAAGCTATCGCCCGACGACCCGCGCCTGCGGGTCGGGCGCCCGGCCGCTCGCACCCTTCGCAAAGGACCCTTGGTGGCGATCGCCGCGGGCCTGTCCTGCGCGGTGGTGCTCGCCGTCGCGCTCGCCATGCAGGCGCCTCGCGCGCCGAGCGCCGAGCGCCCGGAGTCCAGCGCGGCGCCGCCGCCGCCCGTCGTGCCCGAGAGCATCCGCAGCGCCCCCGCCGCGGCGCGACCGCATGCGACCGCGACCGAAGCGAAGCCGTCCGCAGCCGATGTGCGATCCGCGCGCGGCGCGGGCTCCGCGTCGGTCGAAGAGACCCGTCGTCAGCTCGAGCAAGAGCGCGCGCTCCGCGCCCAGAATGCCGGCGTGCTCTTCGACACCCCGCCGGGCGAGCTGCCGAAGACTTCGGACACCGCACGGCCCGCGGCGTCTGGGGCGGGGATGCCGGCCCGCGGCGCCTCCCCCTTGTCGCCCGGAGTCGAGGTCGATCCCAATCTGCAAGACCGGAAGAACGCGTTCCTCGACGGCCTGGGCTCCCAGGTCAACGACGTTCTGCCGGCGGGCGTGCAGCATCCCCGAAGCCCGTACGAGGTGAAGGCGGGCACGATCATCCCGGCGTTGCTCATCACGGGCATCAACAGCGACTTGCCCGGGCCGGTGATTGGTCAAGTGCGCGAGCACGTCTACGACACGGTCAGCGGCAACTACCTGCTCATCCCGCAGGGCTCGCGCCTCTTGGCCGAGTACGACTCGATGGTCGCCTGGGGCCAAGAGCGGGTGCTGGTCTGCTGGAATCGCCTGATCTTCCCCAACGGCGACTCCATCGACCTCCACTGCATGCCGGCCGCGGACCTCGCGGGCGCGGCCGGGCTGACCGACGAAGTCGATGAGCACTGGATGCGCATCCTCAAAGGAGCGGCCGTCGCCTCGCTTCTGGCCGCGACAACCACGGCGGCCACCGGCAACACGGAAACCTTTCAACCGACAGTCCAGCAGACCTGGGCACGGAGCGCAGCGGGCGAGGTCAACCAGGTCGGCCAGCAGCTGACGCGCCGCAATCTGATGGTGCAGCCCACCATCACCGTGCGGCCCGGCTACTCGGTCAACGTCATCGTGACCAAGGACCTGATCGTGCCGCCGTACCCGGAGGCACTGGCCGCGCTCGGGGGTTCGCGATGAGCCGCACCATGACCGCTCGCGAGCTCGCGCGCCTGCACATGACGCTCTTCGGGGCGACGGCGCTCGCCACGGCGCTCGCGTGCCTGCTCGCCTCGCGTTTGATCGTGAATCGGACGCCGAGCCTGCCGCTCGGCCTCTACTGGCTATCGCACGGCGAGGCGCCCGCCCGAGGGACGCTCGTGGCCTTCCCCGTTCCGGCCGACGTGCGCGATCTCGTCCGCGAGCGCGGCTACCTGCCCCCCGGGGCCGTTTTGGTCAAACCGGTCGTGGCGATGCCCGGCGACCGCGTCTGCACCGAAGGCCGCGTGCTCACGGTCAACCGGGAGGTGATCGGCACGATCTTGCTTTCGGACTCGGCGGGCCGGGCGCTGCCCCACCACGAGGGGTGCGGGCCGCTGCCCGAGGGCCGGCTGTTCGTCGCCTCGCACTACGACAAGAGCTTCGACTCGCGCACGTTCGGGCCCGTCGCGGCCTCCGACGTTCGAGGAAAGGTGACCCCGCTATGGACCTTCTGACGACGATCCTGACGTGCAGCCTCTATCTCGCCGACGACGATCTGGTGCGCGCCATCGCCGAGTCCACGAGCGCGAGCAATCCCTACTTCGTGCTCGACGGCTCTGTGGATTGGACGCAGGTCGATCCGCCGCCAATGCCGAAGGACGCGCCCGCGGCCGTCGCGCGCACGACCGACATCTTGTCCAAGGGCGGCAAACCGCTGCTCGGCCTTCTCGAGGTACCTCCCGCCTGGATGACCGCCTTCGGGCGCGAACTCGCCGCGGCGTTCGACCCGTGCACCAACCTCGCCGTCGGCACTGCGATGCTCTCCCAGTTCGACTCCGAGTGCGCTGCGCAGGGTGGGACCAAGGGCTTGGTCTTGCACGCCCCTTCCGCCGAAACCCGTCGCGGTCGGCCGCGATCGGCCGCGCATCGCCGCTGCGTTCTCTCCAAGTACGAAGCGGCGATCGGCTCCCCCGACTTCGCCACGACGACCCTGCTCGAGCTTCGGGTCCAGCGCGCGGCGCGTCCCTCGGTCGAAGCCGCGCCCATCTTCGCCCCTTTGCGCGAGCGCCGCTGGGGTCCGGACGCGCTGTTCGTCCCTCCGTCTCCCGCCCTTTCTTCTGACCCGTAGTCCGCGTTTCCGCTTCCCCCGCCCTTTCGCCACATCGCCATTCCCTGCGTGCCCCCTCTCGGCCGCCGGCCTCCTCGCCGCGCGGTCCTCGGCGGGGGTGCGTCGGGCGAGATCTGCCCTCTCTGCTTCCTCCCTCTTGCCACCGAAGGACGTTGCCCATGAATCGAGTTCCCCGTTTCGCGCGTGTCGGCCCCTTGGGGACATCGGTCGCCCTCTGCTCGGCGGCTCTCTTTCTGACCCACTGCGACGAGCCGCCGTTTCCGCTTCTCTGTCCCAGCGCGGCCTCCGACGCAGGGGGCGCCGGGTGCCCCCCACCGGATGCCTCGCGCGACCGCGCGATGGCAGAGGAAGATCCGGCGGCGCTCGATGGCCCTCCCGAGGCCGATGGGGATGCGGGAGCACCCGGTGATGCTTCGGACGCGTCCTTGGGCGCTTCGCTCCCGGCCTGGATGGATCTCGATGGCCGCTCGGTCGATGTCGCGACCGACGCCTCGCTCGCCCCCTCGCCGGATGCGACGGCCATCCCCACCACGGCCTCTGGCGGCAGCGCGCCCGATGCCGCGGGGGACCACGCGACGCCGCCGGCTGCGTGCGATGCAGCAGCCGATCCCAAGGACGCGCCCTGTGCGGTCGACGAGACGTACGGGGTCTTCGTCGCGAGCTCGGGCAGCGACGACGGCAGCGGGAGCAAGGCCCAGCCGCTTCGCACGATCGCGCAGGGCATCGCCTTGGCGGCGCGCTCGGGTCGCTCCCGCGTCTTTGTCTGCCAAGGCCGATACGGCGAGTCCATCTCGCTCGGGGGCGCGGCCGGCGACATCAGTCTCTATGGGGGCCTCGATTGCATTCAGGGCTGGATCTGGAACGGCGGCCCCGTGCAAGTCACCGCCCAGGGCCGCCTGAGCGCATTGCGCATCGACGCCACCCTGGCGCCCGTCACCATCGAGGACGTCACCTTCACCGCGCCCGATGCGGTGGGCCAAGACGGCTCGGGAGCGGGGCTCTCGAGCATCGCCGCCTGGCTCTCGGACGCAACAGTCACGCTGCGCCGCGTGACGCTCATCGCCGGCCGCGGCGGCGACGGCGCCACGGGCGCCGATGGCTCGAGCACGCCTGACTACCCGGTCGACCAGCCGATGGCCCCTCCGGGCCTGCCGTACGTGTACGCGCCCCCCGCGCTGGGCGCTGGGGGAATGAGCACCTGCCTTCTCATGCCCGGATCCTCGCAAGGAGGCGCCGGCGGCAGCCCGGGCGACGGCGTCATGATGGCCGGTTATCCCGGGAGCCCCGGGAGCGCCGTGCCGGCGGCGCTCTTGGCGGGCGCGTCCTCCCTTTACGACGGGGCAGGCGGGCTTGCGTCTCCATGGCTCGGCTGCGGGCTGGGAGACCCGGGCGCCAACGGGAGCGCGGGACCGGCTGGTGAGATGGCCGCGAGCTCGGGCGTGCTGACGCGCGACGGCTGGAGCCCGAGCCCCGGAGCGCTCGGGGGCTTCGGTCTGCCCGGTCAGGGCGGCGGCGGAGGCTCCGGGGAGCCGTACTTCACGATGGGCGCCACCTTCGGCGGAGGAGGCGGCGGCGCCGGGGGTTGCGGCGGCGCGGGCGGCGCCGGTGGCCGAGGTGGAGGGGCGAGCTTCGCCCTCGTCAGCCTGGGGAGCGCCGTCTCGCTGATCGATGCCACACTCCTCACGTCGGACGGCGGACAAGGCGGCCGCGGGGGCGCCGGGCAACCCGGACAAGCCGGCGGCTTAGGCGCGCCCGGGGCATGCGGCGGCGGCGCCGGCGGCAGCGGCGCCGGCGGTTCCGGAGGGGGCGGCGGTACCGGCGGCGTCTCCGTCGCCATCGCCTACCAAGGGGTCATTCCGGTCTACGACTCCCAGACGCGCCTCGCGGTCGGTGCCCCGGGCACCGAGGGACCGGGCGGCGCTCCAGGCCCCCACGCCGCCACCGCGGGCCAACTCGGCCTCGACGGAAACCCCGGCAGCTACGGGCGCGGCGGCCTCGCGACGCGCGTCCTCAGCCTTTGAGGACAAGCCCGATGCGTCTTTTCATCGCCGAAAAGCCGAGCCTCGCGCGCGCCATTGCCCAGGCGCTACCTGGGCCTCACAAGCGTGCCAAGAGCCATATCGTCTGCGGGGGCGACGACACGGTCGCGTGGTGCGCGGGGCATGTTCTCGTGACCGCTCCGCCCGAAGCGTACGGCCCGCACTACAAGACGTGGCGGCTGGGCGACTTGCCCATCACGCCGCGCGACTGGAAGCTCCAGGTCTCACGGCCCGAGCTCCTGCAGGCCATCCGCACGCTGCTCCAGAGCGCCGCGCGCGTCGTGCACGCCGGCGACCCGGACCGCGAGGGGCAGCTGCTCGTCGACGAAGTACTCGACTTTCTCGGCTACCGCGGGCCCGTCGATCGACTCCTTCTTCGCGATCTCAGCCCCGACGCGGTCCGAAGGCAGCTCGCCGCGCTCAAGCCCAATGCCAAGTACCGGCCGCTCTCCGCATCGGCATTGGCCAGGCAGCGCGCCGATTGGCTCTACGGCATGAACATGACGCGCCTCTACACCCTGCTCGGCCGCGCCGCCGGATACGACGGCGTCCTGTCCGTCGGCCGCGTGCAAACCCCGCTCCTCGGATTGATTGTCGCGCGCGACCGCGCCATCGCCGAGTTCGAGCCCGCGCCGCACTACGCGGTCGCTGCCACGTTGCGGACGGAGCGGGGCGAGACGTTCCGCGCGCTCTGGGCTGCGGGACCCGCCGCCGCTCCGTATCTCGACGACGACAAGAGGCTCCTCCGCCGAGCGATCGCCGAGGCGGTGCGAGACCGCGTGCTCGGGCAGACGGGCGCGGCGGCGGCGCATACCGAGGACACGCGAAGCGAGCCTCCGCCCCTGCCCTACTCGCTCGCCGACCTGCAGATGGACGCCGGGCGGCGCCTCGGACTGAGCGCCAAGGCGGTGCTCGACGCGTGCCAGAGCCTCTACGAGACCCATCGCCTCACGACCTATCCGCGCTCGGACTGCTCGCACCTGCCCGAAGCCCATCACGCCGAAGGCAAGGACGTCGTCGCCGCCGTCGCGCGCTACGCCCCCTCGCTCGGCCCGGCTGCGCGCGGGGCGACGCTCACCCTTCGGTCCAAGGCCTGGAACGACAAGAAGGTCACCGCCCACCACGCGATCATCCCGACGCCGAGCACGGGCGCGCCGCTCGCGCCGCTCTCCCCGATCGAGCGCGCCGTCTATGAGCTCATCGCCCGGCGCTACCTCGCGCAGTTCTACCCCGCGCACGAATATCTACAGACCAAGGCCACGCTCGAAGTCGCCGGCGAAATGTTCGCGGCCCACGGACGACAGGTCGTCGCGGTCGGCTGGAAGGCTCTCCTGGCCGCAGCGCGCCCGAGTGGCAAGAGCCCCGAGGGCGACGCCGAGAAGTCGGAGCGCGACGGCGCGCCCAGCGCGCCCCTTCCGCGGCTCGCCGTGGGCGACGTCGTCACCGCCGTCGAGGTCGTCGTCGTCGACAAGAAGACCGAGCCGCCCAAGCCCTTCACCGACGCCTCGCTCATCGCTGCCATGTACGCGGTCGCGAAATACGTATCGAGCCCGCACATCAAGAAGATCCTCACCGAGACCGACGGCATCGGCACGCCCGCCACGCGCGCCGCCATCCTCGAGACGCTCTTCGAACGCGGCTACGTCGGTCGCGACAAGAAAGCGATCGTGTCGACGGAGACCGGCCGCGCCCTCATCCGATGCCTCCCGGAGGTCGCGACCACGCCGGACCGGACCGCCGTCTGGGAGGCGGCCATGCGCGCCATCGCAGACGGCTCCCAATCGCTCGACACCTTCGTCGCCCGCGTGGGCGCCGAGCTGGAGGCCCTCGTGGCCCAAGGCCGCGCCCTTGGACGCATCCGCGTACCGCCAAGCGCGGCGCGCTCGGCGCCTCGCCCGCGCACGCCGGAGCGACGCCCCCCTCGGTCGCCCGCCCGCTCCCCCTCGGTGCCCTGACCCACTTCCCGAGAACCCAACGCGCCCCGCTCGAAAGGAACCGCCCCGTCATGCACGCCCAGCCCTCAGCCATCTTCGAATTCCGACAGCTCACCAAGTTTCTTCCCGACATGTCCGAGCGCCAGCAGGTCACGACGCTCAAGTTCGAGCTCTTCCACGCGCTGCAGCGCGCGCTCGACTTTCAGGACCGAAGCCGCGCGGCCGAGGCGCGCCTCGCCGAGCTCGAGGCGCGCGCCGCCGTGGCAGACGGCTGCGAGGACGCCCTGGCCCTTCACCTGCGCGCCGAAGTCGCTCGCCGTTCAAACGACCTCGAAGAGGCCCGGACCCAGCACGACGCGGAGATTCGCGCCCTTCGCTTCGAGCTCCTTGCCACCGAGACGCAATGCGACGCGCTCGACGAGCTCTGCCGCGCGCTCCTCGTCGCCATCGAGCACGCCGCGGAGGCGGACGACAAGGAGAAAGCCACCGCATCGGATGTCGCTGCGGTCGCGCAGGAGGCGACGCCATGATGCAGCGGTGGGGCCGACGGCACGTCTCGAGCGCGCTCGAGGTCTACCTCGTCCTCTCGAGCCCTCCGCCCGATCCGCACGACCTGTCCGACTGGAAGGACCTGCTCTCGATCGAGCCGCCGATCTGGGGAGGGGCCGTCGCACGAAGGTGCGCTCTAACCCTCGCCGCCCGCGGCTACCGCGTCTGGAGCTGGGACGACCGCGGCGTCGTCTTCTCCGATTCGGACGTGCTGGCCCCGTGCACCGTGCGCTACCGGCCGTGGAAGCGCGCGCTCCTGCCGCCGTCCGGGCTCTCCCCGATCCCGCCACCCGTCTGCTCTTCCAAGACACGCGACGCCATCGGGCCACCCAACTCCCCTGTTTCTCCGCTGCCCTGACGCGAGCGGCCCCATCGACTTCCTCTTTTCGTTCGTTCCTTTCCTTCTTTCCTTCGCGCCTTTCGTCCGCTGCTTGGCCTTCGGATTCGTTGTCGCGCGCTCGACCCCTTGGGTCGCGCCTCGCAACCTCCGAGCCCCTTCGGGGTGCGGCCCTTCTGCTTTTCCGGTTTCCCCCGCGTGGGGACCCTCCGGAAATGCAGGGCGCGCATTGCGAGGAGCTCCTGGGGGCGAGCGCCCTTCGGGGTGCGAAACGAACCCGAGCCCAATCGGGTCTCTCTCACCCAAAGGAAATAGCACCCATGAATACCGAACCGAAAATCATGCAACTCGTCGGCGCCGTACAACGCAATACCGGAGACACCAAGAAGACCTGGTGGACCAAGATCGGCGTCGCCTTCGAGAATCGAGACGGCTCCTGGAACCTGCGATTCGACTACCTGCCGGCGCAGCTCGCCCACACCACCATCCAGATGCGCGAGATGGACCCGAAGCAGGCCGCCGCCGAATAGCCGGCACGCAAGCGCCGCCGCGGGTGTGGGCCCCAACCGGCTCACGCCCGCGGCCGCGCGCCCATGGCCAGAACCGAACCTTCCCACCCGGACGCCGCACCCCATGCACGACGACGAGCTCGACCGATTCAAACGCGACATCCCTCTCTTGCGCTATGCCGTCGAAGGCTACGGGTACCAGCGCGACAAGCGCGAGAGCAGCCGCGCAAGCCATGTCCTCCGCCACCCCGCGACCGGCGACAAGATCATCGTCCGACCCAATCCCGACGGCCACTGGACCTACTTCTCGGTCCGCGACGACCGCGACAGCGGGACCATCGTCGACTTCGTTCTCGCGCGGATGTGCGGTGGCTCGCTGGGGCGCGTCCGCCAGGAGCTCCGCCAGTGGCTCGGAACGCCGCGGCCCGCGCGAGACGACTGGACGACGCGCGTCTATCTCCCGGCCATACGCGATCCGCGCGCCGTGGCGGAAGCGTTCGCCGCCGCGCGCGTCGTCGACACGTGCCCCTACCTCGAAGCGCGAGGCCTATCGCGCGAGACCCTTTCCGACCCGCGATTTGCCGGCACCTGGAGAGTCGACGCGCGCGGCAACGTGCTCTTCGCGCATCGCGACGAGGCCGGCGCGCTGACGGGCTTCGAAATCAAGAATCGCGCCTTCACGCGCTTCTCCCCCGGCGGCATCAAGACCGCCTGGCAGAGCGCGTCGCACCCGGACGACCGCGCGCTCGTCATCACCGAAAGCGCCATCGACGGCCTCAGCCACCACGAGCTCGGGGGCGAAGAGGCCCGTCGCTACCGCTACCTCAGCACCGCCGGCGCGCCGAGCCCACGGCAGCTTGCGCTGCTCGAGCGGATCTTCGCGGGCCTGCCCCCGGGGTCCGTCGTCATCGCGGCGGTCGACCAGGACGCCGCGGGCACCAAGCTCGTCCTGGACATCGAACGGCGGGCCCGCCTGCACACGCATCTCTCCTTTCGACGCGATTCGCCCGCCGCCGACAAGGACTGGAACGACGTCCTGCAGCGCTCGGTGCGCGAGCGAACCCGCTCGCCCGGCGCTTGACCTCGGTCCCCCTCCGACTTGCGGCCCCCGTCATGGCCCGCAGCCCTTCGCGGGCGCCTCCCTCGTCTCCCTCCCCCTCCCCTCTTGCCCAAGCGATTCGACCCATGTCCGACCCCGAACTCGAAGCTCTCAAGCGTTCCGTCCACCTCGCCGAGTACGCGCGCAGCCTCGGCTATGAGCCCCGGGCGCGCGACAGCACCCCCGGCGTGACCGTGCTCGAACACCCGCACACCCACGACCGCGTCGCCGTTGCCCAAACCCCGCGCGGCCCCTGGATCTTCGCGTCGCTCCCGGACTACCAGCCAGCGCCCGCTGGAGAGGAGCCCCTGGACCGCGCGCGTGAGCGCCTCCGCAACTGCATCGCGCGGTCGCGCGACCAGGGCTCGGTGGTGGAGTTCGTGCAGCACTGCCAGCGCGTCCGCGGCCTTCGGGAGCCTCCGCTCGAAGAAGTGCGAGCCCACCTTCGCGCGTGGCAGGAGGTCGAGCGCGGCGTTGCGCCCGGCCCATCGTCGGCGCTGCGCGCCGGCTCGCCGCGCGACGGGACCGAACCGGGTGCGCCCGCGGCGCGGGATCCGGTCGGCCGCGCCGCGGGCGGTGCGTTGCCCCTTCATCGCCGCATCGGCGACTGGGCGCCTTCGCCTGCCCCGATCCATCCCAACGAGACCGAGGTCCAAGCGCGCCTGCGGCGTTGGCAGGAGGCGCAGCGGGCCATCGACCTCAAGCTCGGTCGCACCGCCGAGCTCGCGAGCCCGCGGCCGGCCCTCCCGAATTCCGCGGCCTCGCCCGGTGGAGAGGCCGCCGGCGCGCGCCCCCTGGACCCGGCCAAACGGGAGCTCGGACAGCGCCGCTATGACTGGACGCCGCCGGCTCCGTTGGGGCTCGGCCGCACCTTTCGCGAGCGCGGATCGGATCGCGGCCGATGAACACCGCCGTCCAGCTCCGACCGATCGCTGCGGTCGACTTGCCTCGGTGCGATCTCGTCCATGGGGCGCCGCGGACGATCGTGGCGGGCGACCTCGGTCCCATCGCCCTCTTCGCTCCCGGGCAGATCGTCGCGTACCGGCTTCGCTCCCAGCGCCGCACCCGACTCTTCGTCTTTCGCACGCTCGACGCCGACGACCGGCTCGCGGCGTCCGTGCCGGGCGTTCGGCCGCGGGTGCGGCTCTTGGTCGCCCTGCGCACGGCAGGCCGCGTTCGGTTGGCGCGCGGACTCTTTGCGTATCTGACGAGGACCGGCTGGGACCCCTCCGCTCTATCCGACGCCTTCTACCTGCGGGTCGGAGTCGCTCTTGCGGGGCGCAAAGCCCCCGGAAGAATTTTGCCTTCGCTCCTGAATCGCACCGAATTCGCTCCGCTTAGAGCGCTCGCGCTCGGGGGGGCTCGGTGATGCGGTTCGTCGACCCCTCCCAAGGCCGAGGTCGATCGACTGGTCCACTCCTTCGTCAGAATTCAGTCAACCGCGGCCGAATTCGTTGCCGCTCTACTCAGCACGCGCGGGTCGCAGCGACCGCCTCCAGGCAAGGACCTCGCGGTCGTGAGTTCTCCACGTGACCCTTCAAGTCCTTTCCGCCGCCGACGTGGCCGAACTGCTCAAATGCAGCGAGGATTACGCTTACGTGCTCATCAAGCGCGAGATGCGGTTTCGCAAGGTGGGCGCGCTGCTTCGAGTGTCCGAGGACGATTTTTGGTACTGGTTCAACAGTGACAGGAGAGAGCCATGCGCTTCTTCAAACGTGGCGAGTACTGGTGGTGCAGTTTCCCATGGCAAGGGCAGACGCTCCGGCGGAGTACCCGGTGTACGACGCGCGGGGCCGCCCTGCTCGTTGCCCAGCGCTGGGAGCGTGACCGTTCCGATCCCGATTACGCAGCCGCGCAAACCGCGACGCTCGGTAGCGCGGTAGTCGGTTTCCTCGCCGAGCTTGGCCGAAAGGAACTTTCAGACCACACCCGGCAGATGTATCGACAGAAATGCGGCGTCCTTAACCGCATCCTTGGAGCGGACCTTCCGCTCGCCGACATCAACGCCCGCGTCGTGGATGGCTTCATCGAAACAAGGGCCAAGGAGCCGGTAGCTTTCGACGAGAATGGATCGCCGACTCGTCTCGTTACCGCGAGCACCATTCACAAGGAACTCGTCGCGTTGCGGCAAGTGCTCAAGCGCGCGCGGCGGCGAGGTGAGTTTCGAAAGGACCCGGGCGAGGTGCTCCCAGTCGGCTTCTCACCGAAGTACGAGCCTCGCAAAGTCGCTTTGACGCCAGAACAGGCGTCCAAGCTGTGTGCAGACCTGAAGGTTCACAGGGCAGCCGCCGTGGCCTTCGTTTTGGCCACGAGCGCAAGGCGCTCAGAGGTTTTCCGAGCGCGTCTCGACGATGTAGATGTCTCGAGTGGGCGGGTCCGGCTGCGAGGAACCAAGACGGACCGTGCTGAACGGGTCGTGACCGTTCCGCCCTTCGGCAGGGAACTTCTCGAGTTCGCAGTGACAAACGGCGGGGGACTGGAAGGCCTGCTCGTGCGCCCGTGGCCCAACGCGCGGCGCGGGCTGGCATGTGCGTGCAAACGCGTCGGGGCTCCGGCCGTGACGTGGAACGACCTGCGTCGAACGCTGTCGACGTGGCTTATGGAAGGAGGTGTCTCGGACACTGTCGTGGCCAAGGTTCTCGGGCACGCGGACACCAAGATGCTTCACAAAGTCTACGGAAGGCCCCGCGAAGAGGCCGTCGGCGAGCTCTTGGCGCGTCAGACGGCGGCGCTCAAGCCTGTACGTGTATTATACGTGTCCCCCGCCGAACCCAACGGACCAGGACAGAACGCGTTAGGCGCAAGTCCTGGAGAACATTCAAAACGGGGTGGGCCGAGCGGGACTCGAACCCGCGACCTACGGATTAAAAGTCCGCAGCTCTACCGACTGAGCTATCAGCCCAAGTTGTTGAAACCGTTTCCTTTTCGTCTCGTTCCGTTATTGCTCAATTCGCCCGCTGTGTCGTTTTTGTACCGCTGATGTTGGACGCTGGTCTCAGGAAGGGCGTTCGTATACACGGATCGGCTGCGGTCGGACACCCCGAAGCCGCGGCTCGGGCAGTCGAGACGACCATGGCGATATATGACGCTATGTGACCAGTATGGCGACGCACGCTGGCGCCGCAGGCCTCGGGTGCTAGGGAAACGGGTGCGCAGAGGGCATCATGAAACTCAGCACCTTTAGCGACTGGCTGAGCGCTCACGCTCGCCGTGACGTCGATAGGGTCCGCTTCGCACTCGCCGAGGTCGGCAAGCACCCCTACCGTGGCGCCGTACGGAGCACGGACGCCCAGACCCGCCAGGTGCCGGAGAACGATCACAAGCTACGCGAGGCTCGGATCGCGCACGTTCCCGGCACACGTGAGGAATTCTACGTCTACTTGGTCGAGGGGCAGTGCGAAGACCGTCTGACCATGACGCGTGCAAGCATCGGTCAGCAGACCAGCGAAGAAGGTCTGTACCGTGCCCTACGTGAGATCCTCCGTGACCCGCCGGGCTGGCCGCGAATCGGGTGAAGGCTCCGATGCCCGATCGAGATAGCTACGCCATCGTGCTCGAATCGAACGGTTGCCTGCATAAGGTCACGAAGATTGTGTTTCTGAGTGACGGCGGATTCGCCATATTTTCTCCTTACCATAAGGCTCAACAAGGTTATTTGACTAAAATGCGATACTCTGGTACGATAGGTTCTTTCCACCAGAGTCCGCTAGTCGGGTATACCGCCAACGACCGAGTGAAGATTTCGATTCACCGTGACGGTTTCGTACAGTTTTCGGGCGCCGGATCTGGCAGGATAGTGTCGGGTCGTGATTTGGTCACGGGACAACCGAAGGGGCTTGGGATCTTCGCCAGGCCTCTCACGAACCCTGTCCAAAGCGGCCCGACCGCGGCTCTCACGATATGGGGACTTAGCGACTTCGATTTAGCCGGGCGGCTTTCGTCGACCGATATAGTTTTTTACGAGAGAGACCACGTCTATCGAAGGACGACCGCTAGGCAGTGGAACGGCGGTTACATTCTTGAAGTTTTCGTATTCAAGAGGAACGAGATTTCAGGGGTTTTATACAAGACGCGCCGCGGCCGGCTCGAGCCAACGTATCCTCGCAGGATGCCCCAATTTGAGGTACCGAATAGACTCTTCGAGTGGAAAGTAGTACCGACCCCCTCGAGAGACTATTTCTTAGGTGTTTACGTGAGCCGCGTTCGGATTGGAATGGAAGCGTCGAGCGGCTTTTTCCTGGGCGGCCCCGGCGGCGAGACTATCGTCGATGCCAATGGTAAACGGCTATCGTCCGTCGGTCTCGTAGCCCTGTATCCGAGACCCGACGGTGATGTTGCGGCGCCGAGTCTCGATTACCAGCCCTCTGACCAGAGGCGCCCAACCGCACCATGTTCGCCTACGCGGTCGCGGACGCCGGTGGCTCCCGACGAGCTAGCGCCCGCCGACGTCTCGGACGGCCATCTCGTCCCACCAGCGGCGCGTGCGGCCATGACCACGTAGACGACGGACCCTCGGGAACGCCGGCCCCATGGCTGGCGAAGAACGGGAGCCAGGAGCTTGCCTTCGCCGCGATCGTGCCGGACGATGCTTACGTGCCCCCGCCCACCGTTTGGATTCTAGGCTCGGGCTTCAGCAAACCGCTTGGCGGCCCCCTCTTGGACGATCTGCTCTCCGACGCGACGAACGCGCTTGTAGACGCAATCTATCCCACGCTCATTGAGCCTTCTCGCCCGGTCTCCGCGGAGCACGCGGACGCCGCGGCCGCACTCCAGGTAGTGCGCACCCTGTTTTCGACCCACGGCCCGGTTGCGAGGGGTAACTACCATCAACGCTTTTGGTCGGACGCAGAGGCGTTTCTCGACTACGTGGACGCGGCAGCGCAGTCTGGCGTACCGGCGAACATTTTCCTGGATTCCGTCGCGTCACGAGTCGGGGTGAGGGATGTCAGGGTTGACGGCCTAAGACACGCGGGTAGGCGGCTTGTCGCTGCCGCGTGCTGCGCATTCCTGCACGCCGCAATCCCGATGCAGGAACGTTGGAAGCCGTACCGATCGTGGGCCGAGGCGCTCAACCCCTCAGACACGATCGTGACCTTCAATTACGATCGCGTTCTTGAGCTTTTGAAGGCGTTCGACATCTTTGTTCCGGGCGAAGCGCGGCCCGACGGTGCCCGGCCGGTAGTGTTCAAGCTGCATGGCAGCGTCGACTGGGCACGCAAGAAGCAGGGCGATGGTACCTTCGTCTATTCGCTAGGTCGCGGTGACGCGGAGGGCGCTCCCGTGGACCCCGAATTTGCGTTGACCTGTCCTGTTGAGGAGATCGGAATCGCTACCCCCGGCCCCACGAAGGAGATCTCAACGGAAGAGTTGGGCCCAGTTTGGCGCCGAGCGCTGGAGCGGATTAAGACTGCGGAGGTCATCGTTTTCGTGGGCTACAGGTTCCCGCCGAGCGACGCCGAAGCGCGGGAGAAGTTGCTGGGCGCGATACGCGAGAACGCGAATGCTCGCATTGATGTGCACACGGTCCTTGGCCCGAGGCAGCACGCGGATGATGTGGTGCGGCTTGCACAAATGCTCAAGGCGGTTCTTCGGCTGGCGGGGAGAAAGGAAACCGCCGTGAATAACGCGGCGCCCAGCTATTGGGTGGCGACGCACGCGCTCTACGCGGAGGACTTCTTCACGGTTTGGAACCGAGATCTACTTCGGCCGTATGACCATCGGGGGAACCAATAGCGGCAAGTCCCAGCGTTTACGCGCCCCGCACGCGACGCACTCCCCCCAGCCCTCCGGCCAGCGGATCCACACCGACCGCCCGCATTCGGCGCACCGCACGACGGCGATCAGGTGCGGCGTGCGCCAGACGAACAGCACACGCGCCTCTGTCAGCGCGTCGTCGCGGGAATTGCGCCGCCGCGTCTTGTCGCGTCACTGAACGTGTGCTCAGTCTCTCGCCATGCCCTACGAACGCCCCTCGCGCCCTCTCGACCTCACCCTCGGCGAGCGCGCCTTCCTCCGCGAGCTGCAAGCCCTCGCCGAGGCAAAGCAAGCCCTCGTGCGCGAGGCGCGCGTCGCCGTGAAGCGCAACGCGGCGGGCGACCTCGTCTTCGCGGTCATCGTGCCGGCGGTCCGCATCGGGGCGCATTGACGTCGAGGGCCGGGGCGCGGTGCGCCGCGCTCGCACCAGGCGGCTGTCCTAAGACGCGCTCGCGTCCGCGACGAGGGCCCTCTCATCCCCCTGGGAGTTGCGCGAGGGTCCGCAGCCCCCACGGTTCCGCATGCGCGTTGTGGAGCGCTAGGAAGTTCTCGCCGATCTGTCCGAGCGGCAGGAACGCGCGGGGGTTGCAGGACCCTGCCTTGAAGAGGGCGATGACCAGCGCATCGATCTTGTCGGTGTCGGCCGAGTACAGCGCCACCTTCTTCCCGTCCGCGCGAATCGCCGGCGCGTGCGGCCCTGGTCCCACGCCGATCAACACTCCGCCCTTCTTGCCGCTCTTCGCGTGCTCCCTCGCGGCTACCTCCGGGTAGCGCAGATCTTCGAACGCATCGAGCGCAACGATCGTGTCGCTGAAGGCATCGAGCTGGGGATCCGGTACGTGATTCCGAAAGGTGAGCCAGCTCTGTCCGAGGTCATGGCTTAGCGCTCGCCTCTCCTTCTCCGTTACACCCGCCTTCACCAAACAGCCCTTCAGCAACATCTCGACGGCGTGGTGAAAAAGGTTTCCCGCGACGGGCACCTCATTGGCGTAGTGAGCGAATCGCCCGGAGACGTAATACGAGGTTCCAAGCCGGAAGTATTCAAGCCGCATCGAAACGGGATCCATGGCCCAACCCCCTACCTCAGGGGCACTCACGCGCGCACCGGTGCGGGCGAATGCGCGGGCCAGCCCATGCGCGCCAAGGCCCTGCACCATGCGCGCAAGTGCGCCGCCAGATGGGGCGCGGACGGGAAGGTCGGCCCGGGAATTAGCGCGCAGTCTTCGCCCCCAAGCTGGGCGCGGTCGAACGGAATTTTGATTGCCATCCCGCGACTCCCACACGGCTTCGCCCCGGCCGCAAGCCCCTCCCAGGCGCCCCGCCACCGCATCCGCGCCCGCGAAGGCATCCTCGCCCGCGCTCGCGCGGCTCAAGTCGGCGTTCGCGGGCCGGACGAGAGCATGCTTGACCTAACCCCGCGACCCTACGATTCTCATCAAGATGAGCGACCATGCCGAACTTGCGCTTTACGAGAGCGCGCGGGCGCTGCCTGAGGCACGTCGCGCGGAATACATGATGGCCTACAACAGCCAGAAGAAAGACCGGTCGATGGCCTTCGTTCTGAGCCTGTTTCTAGGTCACTTCGGGATCGACCGTTTCTACCTTGGGCAAATCGCGCTCGGGCTCGGAAAGCTGTTCACGCTGGGATGCCTCGGCTTGTGGTGGTTTATTGATCTTTTCCTCATCATGCGAGCGACGGATCGGCGTAATGCGGGCGTCGTGGCGAAGCTCGGAGCCCTGTATGCGCCTGCACCCCCTGAGGATCCGGCGTACCGGTAAGGTGCCCTGCTTGCCGATGCTTTTGGTCAGCACGGCCCAGCGTCGCCGCGCACTGGTACACTCACCCACGTGAGCAAGAAGATCGTGATCGAGACCTTCAAGGACGAGCCTCGCTGGTGCTTGGACGGCGAGCCGCTCGATGGCCCCGTGTTCATGCTCCGCGGCGGCGTCGAGATGATCGGGCTCTTTGACACGGAGGGCGACGACCCTCCCGGGAAGCCAGTCTTCCGCTCGCGTGTCTCGGGTGAAGAGCACGAGCGCCGGACGGAAGTCGATCCGCGCCGAGACGAATTTCGACGCCCCTCGGCCGACGAGGCGAAGCGCACCCGCTTCCCCGTGCGCTCCGATATTTCCTAGGGCGCCCCCGGCCCTCGCCGCGGCCGCAAGCCCGGGCGATTGACGTTCTCGCCGGCGTGCGTTCCCCTAAAGCATGAACACCGACCAACGGCGGTTGCTCCGAAACGCCTGCTACGTCTTCGCGGGCGCGGCCGCGCTTGTCGTCGTCTTTGCGGTCCTCGGCCTCGATCTCGGGCCAGGCCTCGCGGGCCTCGCCGCCGCCGTCGTGCTCATCTTCGCCGGCAAGTTCATTTGGGCCGGGAGGGATGCGTCTCAACCCTCAGGCAAGTAAACGCCCTGCGGACGGCCTTTCGGCCGCCGAGAAGCGCATCAGTGGGCAAATGTGGGCGCGCGTTCGAGCATGCGCGCAAGGGGGCTCGCCTCAGGCCGCCCGCTCCCGCTCGACTCCCCAAGGGGTCAGGGTCGGCGCGCCGTTGAGCAAGGCCCGTTCGGCCTTCCACGCCGGGGCCGGCTTGGCGATCGCCGCCGCGGCTGCCTTCGCGCCGCTCGCGTCGAGCCTGAGCGTCGGCTTGTCGCTCTCGGTAGGTGGGGTCGGGTCCCCCGCGTCTCGGGCCGGCTTGATCGTCCCGTCTTCGATGAGCCTCTGTCTGATCGTCTGGTGCATGGTCGTCGCCTAAATCCTATGTCCGCGCGATTCCGTCGGCTCGTCATCGGTTCTAATCGTTGCCGTCGCGGCGGCCGCGGGCGCTGCGCCGTTGAAGCCGAGCCGAGTATCAATTGACCAATTCCAGAAATCTTGCCGCACAACGCGCTTCTCCGGCGAGCCAAAGCGGTATCGGGCGTTCGCCTCGCGGACCGCGAAGGCGTAGAGCCGCTGACTTCCGTCCGCATCCGGGGGATCGAGCCGATTGATTTCGGCGTGCATGCGGCCATGCGCGGCGACCGCCTGCTCGGGGTGCGTCGTTCGCAGGCCATCGACATGACGGAGCCAGCGAAGGAAGTACTCAACCCTGCGGCTGTCCTCGGGGGTCAGGCCCGCGGCGCGCCGGCGGTCCGCAGCCCATCCGGCCTCCAAGCCTTCCCAGTGCGCCTCGCGCACGCTCTGGGCGCGGACGGCGGCTTCGTGCGCCAGCTTTGCGCTCTCGGCTCGGATGCTTGCTTGGGTCTTCAAGAGTTCGTCGTGGTAGGGGAGCATGATCGTCTTTCAGCTGAAAGTTCCGTCGACCGAGATGTTCGTCGTCGCCAGAGTGGCTATCTGCAGCGAGGAAACAGGGAGGTTGACCGTCCCGACGGGGCTGGGAGCAAACCCGAGGGCAAAGGTCGGGATATCGCTCGCGAGGCCCGCCGCGACTCCGCCGAGCGCTGCGGTGCGGAGCGGCAACGCAATGACGTCGACGCCCAGGTTCAGATTCGCGACGGCCCAATCGCGGAGCGCCTCTCGGATGAGGGCCCTCTCGGGCGCGCCGATCGTCTTGTTGGGGGCGGGGGTTGTCGTCAACGTCAGATAGAGAGGCTTCTCGTCCGCCCGATCAAACTGGACGTCTTGCTCCGCGCCCGTCGAGTCGTGCGCCTCGAAGGTCAGGTTTCCGAACGCCTGAATGCCCGCCGGCTTGTTGTCCCAGATGAGCTGCGCCAGGACGGCCGTATCCTGCGGAGCGCCGGCGCCGTCCCAGTAGATGCCCCTGAGACTTTTGCCCGGCAGCCCGTTGGCGTCCGGGCCGACGGGTGTCTTATTCTGGAAGACGAACGCCTGCTTTATGTCCGGAAGCTCCAAGATGCGGGCGCGGATGGCGTCGACGTTGCTCGTTCCCTCGCCGGATAGCTCCTTGACCCGCTTGGCTCGCAAGCTCGGGTCGTCGTCCGCCGCGAGCCCATCCACTGAATCGCTCGCGTTGGAGACCGCGGTCCAGCCGATCGTTGGGGTCTGGATGACCGTCAGCGTCGTTGCGCCCGCGCGGAAGATGCCGGGGAGGGTGGACTGGAAGAGCCCGTTGACGGGTTGCGTAGACGTCTCGGGATTGACCGCGTCCGAGGTCAAAACCCAAGTGTTCGTCGGATCGCCCGCGACGGCGGCGACTGCGCCCGCGTGGACCGTCGTTGAGGGCCCGAGGGTCAGGGTCCCGACGACGGTTGAATGCGTCGCGACTTGCGGCCGAGTTCCCGAGAGCGCGCAGAGGTTGACGAGCAGGTTGCCCGAGGCGTTGTTCGGGTCGATCCCGTCGTAGACCGCCTGCCCCAGGTCGTTCAGACTTTGGAGCTTGCCCGCAAATATCGCGATGAGCTGGCCGAAAGGGGTCCCGTCGCCGAGGTCCAGCGCCGGATCGACGTCCTTCCAGATCTCATCCTTCAAGCATTGGATTTCGTCCGCCAGGGTCCTTGGCGCCCATCCGCTCGGCCGCAGGCCGCCTCGATCGCAACACGCCAGAAAGAAGTCGACGCTGGGCGATGCGATGCCCGTCGCAGTTGAGACGAGCGAGTGAACCGTCGTGCCGCTCACGACTGCCACCCCCCTAGCTCGCCGGGCTTGCCAAGGGAGACGCGCAGCGGACCCCTCATCGAGTCGAGGCCGTCATTGAGCGGCGGAGCCGCATCGCCGGGCTCAGGAGCGGGGATGGGCAGCTTCCCGTCCGGGCTGGCGCGAATCCACAAGCGCGCTCTGCTGCCATCGTCCAGGCGCTTATCAACCTTGCGGAAGCCAAAGACGCTTTCGAGTAGGGACGATATCGCGCCGCGGACCGGAGCCGAGGGAGTTTCACTATCGATAACGTCGGCGTCGAGCAATCCACGCCAGATCTCTTTGGTAGAAACGCTCGCCTTATCGCCGACGACCTTGCGGAGGATCGTGGTCACGAACGAGGGATCGAGCTGGAGAGCTACGGCGCGTTTTTCTGCGGGGGTTGGCGCACGCAATCGCTCACCCAATGACCAACAGGGCGGATCTTCGCTCAGCAAGGTCTCATGCTCGACGCGCCCGCGGATCGAGGCGAGCGTCGGCCAACCCATCGGCCATGCGACGGGCGAATCGTCCGGGATTTGCTGATTTCGATCGTTGTAGACGGTCCGGTTTCGGACGAAGTTGCGATCGAAGTACGACCGGAGCGCTTCTTCGATTGCGAAGGTCGCGTCATCAATACTGACCAGGGGAAAATACCCCAGCGCGATCCCATACAGGCTCTTCTCTGCGAGCACTGCGCCATCGCCGCGGAAAGCGGTCAGCAGCGTCTTGACCAAGCGCTCCACATGCGCGCGAAGGAGCTGGAAAGCGAACGCGCGCTCCGGATCTCTGCCATCCCCGTCGAGGTCTTCAGCCGCGATCTCGTTCCGCCTGCATGATCGGCATCGCTCGTCCAGGATGGCTGCCTTTAGCGGTTCCGGAATTGGCTCTCTCGTTGCATCGTATTCGGCCTGCGTTCCCGTGAACGTTCCTGGCCGATAAATTGAGCGGCCGAATCCGAGATAGATCGGTTCCTTGCTTACAGGCAATCCGCCTGCGAGGAAGTAGTAAGTCCCCTCCGGCATGGTGCGAAGCCCGAGCACCTGATCGTGGAATTCCGCGTCCCCATGGCTGCCAGCGGGGCGCCGCTCCTGTCGGAGGGCAGCGAGATCATCGTCGATCCAAATCCTGACCTTCTCGACCTCGGCGCGCTTCTCCTGCACCGCAGCGGCGAGGCGGGCGGCCGTCGCGATCTCCTGCTCGAAGCTGTCGATCTCGTCCGCCGATAGGAGGCCCGCGGTCGCGAGCCCGCTTTGCCGAATTCGGGCAAACGCCGCCAGCGCGATCGCGGGCGTCTCCCCGCTCGAGTGCAGTCCGAGCAGCGCCAGGACCGTCTTGGCAGGAAGGCGGCCGGCCCTGAGGTAGAAATCCCGGGCGCAGTCAAGCCACTGCGCGGCCCGGTCAAAATCCTTGGGCTTCTGGCCGGACATCCGAGCGCAGCGCTCGACGATTCGAGCAACGCACGGATGGGACTCCTCCAAGGCGTCGACCGCGGTGTGGTCCTCCGGGAGCGCGGCCCGGATGACTTGCCAGAGGCGGCGAGGGCAAAGCTGCACGTCGGCCTGCTCGGCGGCCGTCAGCGAGACGACCTCCAGCGCGAAGGCAGCGAGCCCCTCGCCGCCCCGGATAACGCCATCGGCAGGCGCCTCGATAAGCGGAAGAGCCATCGGCCGATGATCATCGGCAACCTGCCCGGACATGTGAAGCCAAGAGCCTGAGCTAATTTTGACAAAGATCATCAGCGCACCGCTCGGCCCGTCGCCGCGTGGAACATTGCGCGCGACGCGGCGGCCACGCGCGCGCTGCCCCCGGACACGGCGTCGGTTCTGAGCTGCGCCGTTTGCGCGGCCGCGGGCAGGCTCGCGGGCGTTGCTTGCGCGGGCAGGCTGTCACCTGCGCCGACTTGCTTCCACGCGTCGCGCATCTTCTGTTGTGCTGCAATTCGCATAGCTCCGATGTTGGTGGATCGAGTAGTCATGTGATCGTCTCCTGTCGGTAGTTTAGGGCTTTCGTTCGGCCCCGATTCCTGGGAGCCGATTCTTGGCGCGGCATTAGCGGCTTCGCGGCGAATATCGGGGGACGGGCGCGGGGGGCTCGACGGGCGCCGAGATCCATTTGCTATTCCAAAGTCGGCCCTCTTCCTCATCGGCGCCAAGCGGCTGCATCGCGCGCGGCACGGTGAAGTTGCTTTTGCAGCTGGCCAGGTGGCCCGCCTTCACCGGCAAACCGCAAAGGCTGCATCGGATTGCATGCCCCCCCGCCCGGCGCAGGGCGGCCGCGCGCTTGCGTTCGAGCCGAGCCGCGCGCCTCGCCGCATGCAGGGCGAGCTTCGCGTCACATGCAGCAGCAGCCTTGGCCGCTAGGCCGGCCTCGATCCGGTCCAGCAGCGATTGAGCCAGCTTGCCCATGCGCTGGACGCCGCGCGGCGCGCCGGCCAAGGCTGCGGGCAAGGGAGCCTTCGCGGCCTTCAAGACGCGCCGGAAGGGCCGCCTCGGGCCAGTGCGGGGCCGTTGCGCATCATCGGCCAAAGAGCCAGGCGAAGACCCGGGCGAAGAAGCCGCCGCGTCGTCCTCGCCGAGCGGGCGGGGCGAAGCTGAGAAGAGGGGAAAGCCGGCCAAAGGCGTCGCAGACCTCGAACGCGGCCGTAATCACCTTTTCGGCCTGGGCGTGAGCCACGTCGGCGCTCGCCTGGGGATTTCGCTCGGCCCACTGCTCGGCGGACTGAACGACGGCCAAGGCCCTTCGAGCCCGATCGAGTGCAGCGCGTGGCGTCTCTTCGGGGTCCGGGCTCATCGCGGCGCTGGGCGCTTGCGGCCGCGGGCGCATTTGCCGCGGGCCAGCATCGACACGTATTCCGGCGAAACAGCAATGCCGAATTCGGCCTTGACCATGCGCGCGGTCGCCGCGTACGAGCTACCGGGGGCAAGCTGGAGGATCCTCGCGATCGCCGCGTCCGGGATCGAACGCGGACGGCCGGGCGATCGGGGGGCCTCGAATTCGTGTGCAGTCGTCATGGGAGCCTCAAAAGGATGGTGCGACGCGAGCCCGCAGATGACCCTGCCGGGGGAGCGTGGGAACGGGCTCGCATCGCATAGAAAGGTTAGGCCCGCGAAGGCCCGCCGAATCCCTCGGACTCTCGCGCTAGTTTGCAAATGTCCGGAATCGTTAGGCTTCTTTTTTGCGCGCGAAGGTTTAGTTGGGGCAGGGACTTGGGATTCTATTTTGCCAGCGAGGGGGTTAGTTTGGACAGCTAAGTGATTTTTCATTTTGATCCAAGCTGTCCGAGAGTGCGGCCGGTTTGCGGCCCGCCGGTTTATGAGACTCTATCGCCTAAAAACTCGAAACGCGCGGAAAACGCAAAAGCCGAATTGTTGCAAACGCAAACAGCCGGCTAATTTTTTATAGAAATAGGGAACTACACGTAGCCCATGCGCCCATGCGCCAGGGGGACCATGGGAAAAGCCGGCGTGGCGACGTCCGGCAGGCCCCCGACCCGAGGCCCGAGGTGCCGCGTCTAGTGCCCGTTATGACCTCTTTCGTTGCCTTGGCTTAGGCAAGATATGGACCGTCACGAGGCATGCCATCGCGCGCGAATCATCGGATTGTAAAGACTCCGATCCTTCCTGGCGCATGCACGATAACCGACTATTATTACGCCTTATGAGCAACGTGAGCGCGGCAATCTTAGTGCGGAGTCTGGACGCTGACCTAGTTGCCAGATCGGCAGAGGCGGGAAGCGCGCCAGCGAAGGCGAGCAACACGGTCCGCGCCTACGCCAGCGACCTCGCGCGCTTCGAAGACTGGTGCCAGGGGTACGGGCTTTGCTCGCTCCCGGCGAGGGAGGACACGATCAGGACGTACCTCGTATCGCTGGCCGATGAAGGACTGAAACACTCGACGGTCGCCCGCGCCTACGCGGCCATCCGCTCGCAGCACGCGAGCGCCGGGGCTCGACTGCCGACGCTCATCTCGGTGACGAACTTCCTCAAGTCGCTAGGGCGAGCCATCGGCGTTGCCCCGCAGCGCGCAGAGCCCCTCATGGCGAGCGCCCTGAAGTTGGCGGCCAGCGAGGCGTCGCCGAGGGACGCGGCCATGCTGCTCGTTGGCTTTGCCGCTGCGCTGCGCCGCTCGGAGATCGTGGCGCTCAACGTCTCGGACGTGCGCTTCACGGAGGACGGGGCAATCGTCACAATCCGCCGCAGCAAGACCGATCAAGCGGGCGCTGGGCGCGAGGTCGCGATTCCGCACGGCCAGGCGGTTCGCGCGCTTCGCGCATGGCTCGCGGGGAAGACGACGGGCGCGATCTTCACCGATGCCAAAGGATGCAGGCTGGCGCCGCAAGCCGTCGCCCGCATCGTGAAGAAGACGGTGGGCGCAGAGTACTCGGGTCACTCACTGCGCGCCGGGCTGGCCACGTCGGCCGCCAAGGCGGGCAAGTCGCTCGCGTCAATCATGAAGACGACTGGCCACAAGAGCGAGCGGGTTGCCATGACGTACATCCGCCACGGGTCGCTCTTCGATGACTGCGCTAGCGAGGGATTGCTATAAGGTATTTGCCAGACGAGCCGTAATAAGTAGTGTGCGGGCGCGATTGGCGTCGCCCCGCACGTGGCCGAAACCCTGGACAGAGGATTCCGACGATGAGCACCCTATCAGAAACCCTTCTCGTGACCCCCCTCCCGGCGCTAGCCATCATGTCGGCCGCGCAGATCGCGCGCATCATTCGGACCGCGCGCGAGTCGACGGCCGCCGTCGAGAGCGCGGACAGGGTGCTCGCCGCGGTGCGCCAGGCGCGGAGGTCGACGTGATCCCCGTCGTCGCGGCGGTCGTCCTGGTCAACCTGATCCGATTCTTCTTCTCCTCGTGGGGGGCAACGTGAGCGGCCCCGTCGACCGCCAGGACGAGACGCGCGACGCGCCCGAGGCGATCGACGCGCCGATCCCCCGAGGCGAGGCGCGGGCCAGGGTCGCAGCCGCATTTTCGAACCTGACCTCGGCGATTTTGGAAATTGAATCGATCGCCATGGCCCTCGCCCGGCAATTGGATCGGGAATAGGACGCGACCGCGAATAGCCCCCGCGGAAACGCGGCGCGCAATTATCGACGGAAAACCTAATTACGGGAAAACCCCGGCGCGCTGCCTGATGCCTTTTATTCAAACGGCGAGGCACGAATTAGGGCTCGGCCGCTCGGGGCATACTTCGATAAAAGTCGAAGCAAGGCGGAAGCTCGGGCGGCCGGCGCTAAGATAGCGCTTTTGCGGGAATTTCTCATGCGGCGCGCGGCCTTAGCTCCAATGTCTCACCTAATCCGACATGGCCGGGCTACTGAACAGCGGCATGCTCGGAACGGAAGGCGGCGAGGCCCCTTGACGGGGAATAAAAACCTCGACGCCCCGAGGATTAGGGACTCGTCGGGCGCGGCCGAGCAATTCTTTAGCCAGCAAAAACGGGTTTTTAGGAGATAAAAGGGGCTGAGAAAGAAATAAAGGGCCGGCCAGATCGGCTCATCTTCCCATGGGAAGACTCTCTCGCTCTCTTCTTAGATGGGAAAGTGAGCTGTCGGAAACCCGACACCCATGGCTTGGCTCTCTCCAGCCCGCCGCGCGCCTGGGCCCCCCGCGGCATAACCGCTCGCCCCGCTCCTAGGAGCCCCTCTGCCGCGTCTTGCTCCCGGGGGCTACAGGGCGCCCCTTTCGCCGCGCGCCTCACCCCGCCCGTCCTGGGGACGCCACGGGCCACGCCCAGCTCCTAGGCCGCCTGAGGCCCGTGCCGCTTTACCGTTGCCAGGCCCTTCCCGGTTGCCGCCGCGACCTCCGGCCACGTCTTGCCCTCGGCCCGGAGCGCGGCGACCTTCTCGTCCAAGTCGTCGCGCTTCGCGTCCTGCCACGGCACGTTGACGATGCCGCGCTCCGCCCACCCCGCCGGCATGACGGTCCCCTTCGTGACGATGACGGCTTCCGGGAGCGTCTCGCCGTCGGCGGCCGCTCGGACCTCGCGGGCTCGACCGCAGCACTGCGCCTTCTCATTGGCGACTGTTTCGCGCCACTCGGCTGTCTCGTCCAGCCCGAGATAGCCCGATTCGATCGAATTCGCGTCCCTGTTGACGAAGTGATCCCCGATGAGCAAGTAAGCCCGAGCGCCCATGAAATCGTTACTGCCCCGCGACTCGTCGCCGTAGAAGTGCGCGACCCGAGCGCCCGGCAAGAGCGCCTTGGCCCAAGCGACGAAAGCTTGGGCGCAGAAAATGACCGTTTCCTCGTTCGTCAGATCGGGCATCTCGCGACGCGCCAGGTCGAACGCGTCCTCCGTCGCTTGTGCAAAGCGCGCTCGCCCGTCCGGCTTCTTCAGCTTGAAGGTAGTAAGGTCCCACGTCTTGCTGGCGATGCGCGTAATCTTGCGGCCGTCCGGGGCGGCAACGTAAATGACGTCGCAATCGGGTCGCAGGTTCCGGAGCGCGGCGAGACGGGGCGTCGCAGAGGCGATGATACCGCCGTGCATGCGCCAGTGATAGAGCGCGTCGGTCAACATGAGAACGTGCCAGTAGCTTCCGCAATCGGCAAAATCCGCGTCAACCCGCGAGACTCTGGCAACTGCGGCGGCGATCCGCGCGTTCTCCCGTCGGGTCTTCAGTTGGCGCCGCAAGCCCGAGGCTAGGTCTTGCTGGCCGCCCTGCGGCTTCTCGTCGTCGCTCTCTTCGGAGCCAGCGAGAAGCGCCTGCTCCCCGATGGGAATGGGAAGCGCGCGGCCTTTCGTCGCCTCCCGCGCGAGTCCCCGCGATGGATCGTCAATGCGCCCCGCGTCGATGGCCGCGGCCCAAGCGAGCAGCGCGTCGCGGCCTTTGAAGTCTATGGCCACCGCGGCATCAACGGCGGTGTAAGCCCGCTGCTTTGGAATGCAAATCTCCGCAGCCAGGATAGACGGCATCTCATCGAATCGCAGGCCCGCCTCGCCAGCGAAGACGGACGCGTGCATGTGCGTAGCGACCGTCCCGAGGTCCTCATCGCCGATGGTCTCCTTCGCGGTGCATGTCTCCTGGTGCTCGCAAAGCCGGCAGACAGCAGCGGCAGTCAAGCCAAGCTTTTGCGCAGCTTCTACCGCTTGCTTCTTCAGACAGATAGACCGCCCCGGTAAATCGTGCACGGGACTGGCGAAAAACTCCGGGCCGAGTCCGCCGTTCTTCGCCGCAATTTTACTGAAGGCCGCAAGTGAGCGCTTCGTGTACGGCGATAGAAGACGAACGGGCCCGCCTGGTCCCGCGTCCTTCAGGGTCTCGATCATCGCGTCGGTCTTGCCGCCCCCCGGGGGGACGACGACGACGACGGCGCGGCTTCTGTTGGCCAGCTCGCCCGCGCGGGCCATCGCGGTA
>Ga0265314_10001348_pt1 | contig 27746 bp, 16 predicted proteins | sample 4126metaG_FD_203106 | JGI IMG/M metagenome (GOLD analysis project Ga0265314, IMG submission 203106) | Rhizosphere microbial communities from Carex aquatilis grown in University of Washington, Seatle, WA, United States - 4-1-26 metaG | ecosystem: Host-associated > Plants > Roots > Rhizosphere >... | reverse complement strand
CAGCGAGAAGCCTTTGGCCGGACACTTCACCAACCGCAGGTGCCAGCGCCAGAGGGGGCGCCAAAACGCCTGGACGTGAGCCTGGGAGAAGCGCAGGAAGAAGTTCCGCACAGTGGCCGTGCCGGGGAACCGTTCCAGACCCAGCAACGCGTGCAGCACCCCGTCGGCACGCAGCCACTCGGTGTGGGCGAAGCGGCGCGCCCCCACCAGCACGGCCATGAGGAAGGCCGTCAGCGTATGGGCCAGCGGAATCGCGTTGTTGGAGGTCGGTTCGGGGAACGGCAGGTGACGCTGCACCTGCTCCGGCATTCCGATCTGGCCGAGGACGGCTATGAAACTGGTCAACCCCCGAAGGGTGAGGTGGCTTTGGCCGTTTGGTCCAAAACAAGGTCCACGATTTGCAGCTGACCCTAACGCTGCGTTATGATCACGCGGGCGTTGATCAGCTTCTCCAAACTCACCTGGACCGTCGAAGAGTGGCCCTTTGGCGCCGGTGATTCTGCACTCGGCTTCCACCGATACATCAGCACTTTGGCTTTGTAGTCTTCTTCAACGAAGACGAGATACTCGCCATTGGCTCGCCTGAAGGCGGTGATGCCGGTGAGAATATCAATCCAACCCGTGTTCTCCACGCCACCGACCGTCGGACCTGGGTCAAACACACCGACTTGCGCACCGTCGTCCAGTCGGTTAATCCCAATCCGGCCCCGTTCCTTCCAACCGCCCGTGAAAACATAGTTCCCCGCTGCCGTAACGCAGGCTGCCTCTTTGCCCGCGCTCGGTTCAAAGGAAACCGGCTTGCGGTTGCCGGCCAGGTAGCCCTTGCAGACGAACACTCGGCCAATATGCCTCATGTCTTTGCCTTCATCCGCCACGATCAGGGTGTCGGAGTCGTCGAGATAACAAACGCGCGCCACCTTCTTTACGCCCTCTGGCGGATCCAGAACCGTAATTTTGTCCGCTCGGTAAATCGGGTTGGCCTTTTCGTCGAGGCCCTGGAAGTCGTACCGGAAGAACCCGTAGGCCATCCAGATGTTGCCCTTCTTGTCTACCCAGAACGGGCCCGGCTTTACGCGGTCGGTGTTAGGGGCAAACTCGTCGGCCTGGTAATCGCCGTCGCCATTGAGATCGCGCCAGATGGAGGGACCCTTTGGTTTGTTGAGCGGCCACTTTTGCTCCGTGCGATAAAGGTCGTTTCCCCACTGCAGGATCAGGCCGGACGGCACCGCGATTTCATCGTCGTAGCGGAAGATGTTGATGAAGTTGCTGGCGAACATGCCGCCCACGAAAAGGAATCGCCGGCCATTCAGATAGACGACCTGCGGCGAGGTCAGGCCGTGTTCGCCGTTCTGCTTAACGAACGTCAGGCCACGCGGGTCTCGAGGATACTTGTGACGATCAAGGGAATAGCCCGCCAACTTCGCTTCCTGCCCGGGCGGTTTGGCATAATCCATAAGGTAATGCTCCTGGATTCCCCATACATCCCGGCCATCGGTGGTGGGGTCCGCGCAGACGACGTCCACGAAAAAGTCGGCTCGCAGTTCCCAGAGGAGTTTGCCCTCGGGCGAGAACTTGCGCAGGCACGAGCCCATCTCGCTCATCGCGACGTAAACGTTTCCCGCGGCATCCATGCCGATGCCGCGAATGCCCCAGAACTTGGTGGGGGCGACCTCGCCTGGTTTGCCGCTGACAATGCCGCCGTAATCCCCGAAGGCGCGCGTCAATTTCGGGCGCTTCGGTTCGGTGATATCGTAGAACAAGACCTGTTGGCGCAGACCGGTTTGAGAGTCGGCGACCATGAGTTGACCGTCATTGGCCAGCGCCAGCGCCATCGGCTCGAACAACCCTGGAAAAGCGACGATTTCTCCGTCGCAGGTGATGCCCTTGGGCTTAAAATCGTATTCGTGGAATTTTGGCTCTACGTAATCGAATTCAATTTTCCATTTGCGGTCCTCCTTGTCGGTTGTTTGGACACTGTTCGGATTGACATTGGTGTTCCCGATCACGTCCCCATCCTTGTAAACGCCGAACTTCTTGCCGCCTTCGTCCCAATGGCTCCAGGTGTTGACCGTACCGTCGGGTTGAACGTGTGTGTGGATAAAAAAATTCTGGACCCACTTGTTGCTGGCCCCGGAGAACGAGTTGCCAAGCCACGAAACAGAGTAGTCCAAAGGAGCCGCGTCAAGCGCCAGTGCGGTCCAGAACACCGCAAGGATCATCAATCGAATCATAGGTTCAAAGTGTGGGAGTTACAATGTGTTCGGGACCCTGGCGGTCCATTATCAGTGTCCAGGATTACTTAACGGGCGCAGTCGCTGCGTTGGCAACCGCGCGGGAGGGCTGATTCTCTGCGATGATTCCATGATCGCCAATGTCATTGCGGATGCTCACTCCGTAATAGCCGTTGTTGCCGCGGATCACTGCGTGTTCGACGCCTGGCTTGAGCCAAATGCTGCCGGGCTGGTTGCGGATGTCCCCTTGACCCCAGGCATTGCCAGGCTTTCGCTGTTTCGAGTGAGCGTCGAAGGTGCAGTTCTGGACCTGGAGGTTGCCGGCGCTGGCCATAATGGAATAGTTCGTCGAGGTGTAATCGTTGGAGAAATAACAATCTGTAAAAGAGGCGAATGACGGCCCAAGGATTTGCACGTTGTGCTCAACCGGGCCCCAAAAACCACAGTTCACAAACCGGATATTGCCGCGGCAGGTTGGCTCTATTACCACCTGTGTGCTGCGGCCCAAATGGTGCGAGTTGAACTGGCCGTTGCTAATGAGCAGGCCCTGCGGTTGCACCGATTCAACGACCACGCAGGTCTCCGTGGCATCGGCTCCAATGCCGGCAAACTGGCCGTTGCAGGCGCCTTCTTTGGTTTCGATGAACCGATAACCTACCTGGGCTGGAAAGACGAAGGTGTTGTTCACGTATTCCCAATCCGTCCGTCCGAAGATAAACGCTTCGAGATGGCTTTGCATGAAATTAAAGACCTTTGTCCAATCGCCATTGGTCACCGCCTTCCGCCAGTAAACGCAATGCAAGTGGATGTTCTCGATCCGCCCGATATCCCGTGTTATCCACCTGGATCCCGCGCCGCAGAGTGCAACCATAGACTTCGTAAATGCGATGCCGGCCGTTGTGCGCCGGCCCGACCTGGATGCCGTTGTAACTGTTAATCAGCGTGATTTTCTCGACCACGCAATCGAAGACCCGGGTGTCCTCGTCCGGGTTTCTGATGTTCATACTGATAGACCAGGGGTAAGGATGGATGTTCTCGGCCTTCTGCTCCGGATAAAAGATAGTGAGTCCGCGCAAGGCGGTAGAGGATTCCATTTGAAACAGCGGGTCGGCATCCTCCCGATCACGTCCACCCGTGGCTAGGATGACGGAGCCTTTGAGCGGCCCCGGTGCCAGGCTGCTTTCGTTCAAGCCCATCAGAGTGACTCCGTCTTTGATCGTAACGCTGCCACGGATGAGAAACTGCCCTGCGGGAACGATGACCTTGCCACCCGCGGCGCTTAGCGAATCGATTGCCTTCTGAAAGGCAGCGGTGTTGTCCATCTTCCCATCGCCGATGGCGCCGAATTCTTCAACATTCACCTGGCCCGTGATGGGGCGAGGCGTTTCTGCGCACTGTAGGCGCACCGTAGCGGCCAACAGCACAGCAGCAGCAAGGAAGACGGGGGGTTGAAGCTTATTCATCGAGACCTTAAGGTTTTCGGACTGCGGCTACTTCCTGGTTAAAACCAACTCCTTTGAGGCGAATGGATTGGGGTAGGCGGTAATCCAGGCCTCGGGGCGGATTTCGTTGACGCCCTCTTTCATAACCAGCGCCACCACCTCGATGTCTTTTCCGGACATCTCACGGGTCAACGGCACAAAATAAGTGTAGTTACCGCTGACCACCTCCACCGGGGCCTCCCAGACGTTGGCATTATAGGAAACCGCCCGACCGGGCGCACCGACAAGGCGATCCCCCACACGCACCGCGACAAAAGCTCCTTCAGCCTTATGCCGGCCCGGAAGAGGAATCGCCAAATAGCTACTAGGCAGGACCTCATCCAGCTTCACCGAAAGCGACCAGGCCGCGACGGCTGGGTCCTTTGAGTAAGGGCTGAACAGGTTGGAGGCCCGCCATTGCGTCCTGTCCAGCGCCTTGCTTCCACGATAACCTTCTACTTCTGACAAAGGCGCCGGAACCGCATTCATCCGGAAGTAGCGAATGGGGCGATGATCCGGGATGCCAGCTGAAATGCTATTTGGTTCCGATGAAATCCTCGCCGGTCGCCAGGCTTTGAGATCGGAGGAAACCTCTGCTGCCAACTCACCTTGCATCTCTTTGGGAATTCGGATGCCCTCACCGCGCAAGACCACGCGGTCAAGCTTGATCGGCGCGCCGAAATCCACCCGGAGCGCGCCTCCGTTCTTTGGCTTTCCGCCCCAAGCGGGAGCCTTGTTGAAGCGGGTATCCATGCGGCCATCAAACAGGTTTCGATCCCAAATCCCCTTTTCTACGAATAGCGGATGTTTGAAGAAAGCGTCGCGAGCCTTTTGGACTTCGGGAATTCGCGTCGGGCCGGAACGCGCCAGGGAGCGCGCCTCGAGAGCATTGTTGTCTGCCGCAAAACAAGTAGCCTCGTAAAGGCTCTCGGCATCGGCCGGCACCTCAGCAGGCCTTAAGTCTCCCAACTTGCGGTGCCAGGCGCTTTTGGGGCCTCGACCCGGGAAGGAAACCTTGAGTGCATCTCCCTTCAATAGTCCGTTCACCGTGTGGCTCTCCAGGGATGCGCTCGTAAAAGTTCGAGCGGGCACGGCTAATTTCACTGAAACGGTCTCGCCGGGCATTCCCATCAGCTTAAGCACCGTGGGTTTGCCTGGGACATCACGAACAACGGCGTAATCGCAGCCGGACACGCCGGGTTCGTCCATTGGTTTAGTGGAGGCAGCAACCAGGCAGGCGCGGAAAGGCAGCACTTCCACCTCCACTTGTGAACCAAAGGCAAACTCGCCCAGGATTCTTTCCGTAGGATGGAACTGGCGCAGCATAACCGGCCCTCTCTCACCGAGACCGATAGACCCGTCGAGCATGACTTTGTACTTCACCGGCAGCCACGTCAGATTGCGCAAAGTCAGAAACCGGGTTCGCCCGTCGCCGCGCGAAACTGCATATGGTCCGTAGTCCTTCTCGGGGAGCGTCATGCCATTCACGAGGATATCCCGGTAGTGCCGATGGAGGTTGTAAATGCGAGCCAACCTGGGGAACTCATCGTCGCGCAGGAGCCATGGGTTTCCATAAATCTCCGGCGCCAGTATCAAGCACCTGTTGAAAGCCTGGAGAATCAAATCGTCGTCCCAGTAGTCAAGGCAGGAAGAAAGGCAAACACCGTGGTCTTCCGTTAATCGTTTCAGTTCCGGCACGAGCTTCCGAGCTAACGCCCCGCCGCGATTATGCGTAGCGGTCTTGCCAGGCAAGGCTTCGTTACTCATATGGACGTCGATGTAAGTTTCGGCCCCCTCGAAGAGGAAAGTTGTGGCATACGGAAGGGCTTTGCCGAGGTCGATGCGGTGGTTCAGCACGATGAGATCGGGTTGGAACTCGCGACATTCTTTCATCAGGCGGATAAAAGCATCCTGCCTTTCCGGCCGCAAGTTGCTTGCGCAAGCATCCAGTTTCAGCAGCGCGAATTGATCGTCCCGACAGAGCCTGACCATCATGTCAATGCGCCGTTGCTCCTCTTCAGGGGTATCGCCAAAACCGTCCGGCCCCGCCCACATGCCCAGCCGACACTGAATCGCTTTGGCCTTGGCCGCAATGCGTCCGAAGCCCTCAGGGAACTTGGCTTTGAACTTCTGGCTGTCCGTGGAACCATACTCGCCCTGGGTGTCGATGTTGCCGGCGTCAAAAGCATAGCAGTCGAGTTGCATGCCGTATTCGTCATGCAGCCAACGGAAAAACTCGAGGTTAATAAGCGTCTGAGCCTCCGTCGAACCTTCCCAGGCGTTGTTGATCCAGGAAAAGTAATGGGCGCGCGAGGGCGTTTGCTCGGTTGCGCCGGGAAAGATCTTCTCGTCGGCAGCCAGAGCTTGCAAACACTGGAACCCGATTAGCATGAAGGCGAACCGTCCGGACAGGCGACTGTGGAGGTGAAAATGCATGGTCGTCATAGCTCTTATTCCTTTCCATTCGACTGAAGCGGCGGGCGATAGATGCGCAGTGCGGAGACCGGAGTCTGGTCGCTGCCCGAGATTTCCAAAGTGTGCCTGCCGTTCGGCAAACCTTGCGTCAGGGTCACCGTGGTTTCGATGGCTGGGTTTTTCGCCCCGGGCGAAATGAACTCATCGACAAAGCGCGGCTCCACTTTCCACCTCACCGTGAACGTCTCCGGCAGGGGTTTGATGCCGGCGAGGCCAAGGGCATAGGACACATTCCAATCGTTGGTTTCCAAAATAATGCGCCCCGAATTTGACACGAACCGGGCGTCATTGCATCCCTCGCCATCGGCACCCGTCTTCGAACCAATTAGGGAGAAGTGGAAGAGGTTGTCGGATTGAGGGTCTTTGGCCACGGCAAGGGACCAATCCTCAATCAGCAAAGGCTTTTGTGAGCCGATCGGCGCTATCGGCGGCCATTTGACCGGCCACTTTCCGTCGGGCGTGGTCAGGGCTCGTGTGAAACCGTAAAGTTCAGGCCACTCAGAAGGTCTGCGCCCGTCAATTCGCACGGCGGCCGGTGCAGCTTCCCCGGGTCGGCAGATTACATCGACGCGGTTCCCCTCGAAGTCGAGCCGAAGCTTGCCATCGGACCAGCGCAGGTCTCTGCCTACCAGGTAAGTCTTCACCCAGCCTTCAGCAGGCGAGGGGCCGAGCTTGGGGTCGTAGCGCAAATACGCATTCACGCACTGGGCCATGAACCATTCCCCGTGAGGGTTGAGATGCACGCTGTCGCGAAGCAGCGCTTTTGGCTCGAGCTTGTTTTCCGTCAAATACGCCTTCCACAACGTGCGCTGGTCACACAGCTCAAAGCCGTATTCTTTGGCGATGGATGGGAGCCAGTTGTGATTCATGAAAGCGTCTCAATGCTTGCCGGCGGGCGGCAATTTTGCCGGGTCGGTTTCCTCGGTGAAATCCGCAGGCTTGGTGACGTGGTCGTTCTGCATCAGGATTTCGGCCGTGGTCCGCTCACGGGTGCGCCGGATGATGTCCTCATACTTGTCATGCGCGCCATACACATGAAAGATGAGCAGGTTCGGTTGGAAGGGATAGAGGTCGGTTTCCGCTGTCTTTACGAGCATCTGCGACGCAAACCCGGCGAGGGCCCGGTTGTCGATCACGAGGTTCGCGTGCGGGAAACGCCGGCGCAGATCCTGCTCGACCAACTTCGCCCAATTCTGTTCCGTAATGGACTGGCCATAGAAAAGAATCCGGACGGTGTTGCGCTTCTCTGGAGTGCTCGTCGCCAGCAGCCGCATCGTGCGCTGGATATTGCGACCCCAGCCGCTCACATCAGGAAAGTTAGCCTGGGGATAGGATGAAGTTTCCTCTCCCAACACCGTGGAGTTAGCGGCGATAACCGCCGCGGCGACAAGGGGGATAAAACGAGCGAAGTTTGGATTTATTAGTTTCATTACGTCAGGCAGTTCGTTGGGCCCTCCAGTAGACTGGTTAAGCAAGCACAGTCACCGATTCTCGCGTTGGGCCGCTCGGTAGAGCCTCGGCAATTGGTCCGGTCGCACACAGACATAGTCCGAGCCCAATCCTTGGACGACCCGTTCGAGCACGTCCAGGCTCTTGAGCCAGTTGCCGAGAAACACATGCAGGAACGCAGGACGCGTTTTGGGCGTCCATTCGCGGATTTCCTTGATCATGAAATCTGCCACTGTCCGGCAGCCCTCGGGGGTAGCCACGTCTCCTGGCGGTCCGGAGTTGATCGCCCGGAAAACGGGCGTGCCTGCGGAGAGCAAGACCTCACTGTCTAAGGTGGTTTCTTTCATCCGTCCGTAGTTGGCAAAAATGCCTTCCATCCCAGGTATGGCAGCAAAGCGGGCGAGTTTATCGGGGGCCATCTCAAAAATCGTCGACATCACGGTCGCATCCAGCCGCGCTCGATACTCGGCAGAAAATCGAACGTAGTCATCCCAAACCTGCTGTTGCTGATCCGCAGGCAGGTATTCGGCGAAATTGTCTTCCCAGATATAACCCACCCCGGTCAAGGCATTAACGAAGCACTCGTTGGGCGAGGCATGCTTGTAGTAGTAATCCAGAATGTCCGGCATCAAGTCGGTGGCTGCTGTTCCAATTTGCCAGCCCATCGGAACCCGGCCATGAGATGGCCCATTGAAGAGTCTGCGATACCAATAGCGCAGGAAATTCATGCCATCACCGTCCGAACGCACGAAGGAGTAATAGATTTTGTCCCGTTGCAGTGTGATGGGTGGAATGGTCTGGTGGAAGGTGCCCGTAGTGCCCGAGTGAACGGACATGTTGCCTGCCGCCACAGCTCCGGCATCATGTCCGGTGCAAATCTCGAATTTGCCGCACTGGCTCGCCAGTTTGACCCCCGGCCACTCACCGATGCCGTTGTCCGCTCCTTCGTTCATGTCATCGCCCGGCCAGCCCATACAAGGAATGTTGGCTGGCCATTTCAAGAAAAGTTCTTTGACGAAGGCTTTCTCTTCCTCGAAGGAGGAGTAAAGGAATTTGCGCCCGGCCTTTTCGTGGCAGATCCAGACGACCGGCACCTTGAACTCCACAAAATAGTCGCGATTGGGGTGTTTTGTGGGGTCCGCATAGGCGACCGCTTTGCGCGAGAGGTTGTCACCCATCTCGGCCAAAGCCCAGCGGTAGGCCTCCACGTCTTTCTTCCAGTTCATGATTCGCAAATCGCGACCTCGCGCGCATGACTTGGAGGAGCCGCCCTTGGACAGTCTAAACCGCTCAGAGACGGCGGGGGTGGCTACTAGTCCGTCGTACACCCCCGCGAGCATGGTCGCCACGTTGACGCTGGCGGGAATCGCCGGATCGGTGACGAACATGCATTTCGCAACCGGAAAGAACTTGTCCCACACCTGTTGAATGGTAAGCCGCCGCACCTCCTTGACATCGCCCCGCTCGCGGAGCCACTCCAACCACTGTTCGTCGTATTCATCCTGGATGAGATACAACTCAGGACGGCGCCGGTTTACCAGGCCTTGCAGGCAGGTGATGGTCAGCTCCAAGTCCTGTTGTCCCGCCGTTAGTTCCTTCAGCGAAAAGACGTAGAGCCTCTTTGCAATTGGCTTGGATTTCATGGCCGCCTGGAAGCCGCTCTTGCCAGCCGCAGGCGCTCCGAGTGTGCCGGCCACCAGCAGGAGTCCAGCCGAGCCAATCAAGAACTCTCGCCGGTTGAGGGAAAGTTCAGGCAAGTCCGCTGTCGCGCTGACTGCAAGGTTGTTCATAATCTCGCGGGGATTTAACCTCTCTTCCAGCGTAACTGCACCACGGTACAAGCGCTGCCGTCCTCATTCACGAATGCGTATTGGCCGAAGCATGCGGGCACGATGGCCGACTGGAATTTACGGATGCTGTTACTGAACACCGGTTTGGCCTTCGAGCGGATCGTGACCTGGTTGCCCACGGTGAGGGTGACGATGTGGAGAAACTTCCCTTCCGTGTCGTTGTCAGCACGTTGGGTGAAATGGAATCGCTCAATCTCGAAGGGCATCCGCGGATCGGAAGAGAAGCGGTCGAACGTGTAGTCCTTCGTCCATTTGATCACTTTGGGCTTCGCGCGCAGATGATCTTTCACCCAGGATTCGCGCACCCATTTGTCGGCGTCAAACCCGTGGTCGAGATGCATCTTGCAGGGCTTGCCGGTCATCGTCTTGGTCTTGTCGTCCCAGGAATGACGCGCGAAGTCGTAGAGGAAAAATGAGTATTCTGTGGCGGCAATGCTGGGGCAGGTGTCCATCTCCAAAACCATCTGGTTTCCGCCGTGCCCATGCGTCGTACCGGGCGGGATGAGGAAAAGATCGCCCACGTTGGTGTCCCAGCGGGCGATGAAGTCTTTCCAGTTGGGAATCTCTTTGAGATTCTTCGAGGCGCGGCACAGACGCTCCCACTCCTCTAAATCGGCGTCGTCCTTGAAGCCCATCCAGGTGGTGGCTTCTTCATAGGCTTCGGCGATGTAGTACGTCTCGTAACGACCCAGCGGTTCTTTGAAATGCTGTCTCACATAGTCAGTGCCGGGATGATTGTGGATGGGCATACTCGTGCGTTCCGCGGGGGTGGGCTGGGGGAAATAGCCGTCGTCCAGCCACACATCGAGCGGGAACAAGTGGGGGTAGGTTTCGGTGAGGTATTTGCCAAGAAACTGCTCGCCGTACTGCATCAGATTCATCGTCGGCAGGTTCAGAAACGCTTCCCGGCCAACGTCAACCAACATGCTCAGTTCAGGGCCAGCCAGCTCATTCCAGGCGTTGCACTCAAGCCCCGGCACTTCGAACAAATCCTTGTAGCGGTACGCACCCCACGGACCCGGTTGGTAGATCGGCACTTCCTTGATGGGATGCTGCAGCAAGGTCTGCATCAACCCATCATACGCGGCGCGCGGCATCAGTTTCAGCGTTTCAAATGCAATGCCTTCGACCCAGTAGTCCATACGCGGCACCAGGAATTCTTTCTGGCGGTCCAGGAGGTAGTAATCGCAGTAGTAATATTCCTTCCAGCCGTAATCGCGGTTCGGTTCAGCCCAGCCAAAGGGAATCAATTTACCGTCCCACATCTCCCACAGAATCGGCTGGCGGGTCTTGTCGAAGTAAAAGCGCAGGTCGTAGCTGTCGTTGAGTTCAGGAATGGCAGCGCCCGGCCCATAAACGATGACGGCATCCACACCGGCGGGCGCCGCAAGTTCGGCCCGCAACGCCGCGAGTTTCGACGCGGACAGCAAGTCGATGATGCAACCGTCGGTGTTGACGACGCCAAAACCCGGATCATCCGTCTCGGTGAAAGTGCGTTTGTAAGCGGCGATTTCCTCACGGGATTTGAAGGCATCCAAAATGGGTCGGAATGAAAGCTGGAGATTGGCCGCTGCGGCCGAGGGCTTCAAAGCGGCGAGCAACGACGACCAGTCAATCCCATACCAACCGTCGAAAGCGACACGAAGCGGCTTCCCCAAACCTCGTTTCGCGGCGAAGAGATGGAGGATGGCTTTGACCACGGCGTCGGGACCGATGACAATGGCATCCCGCCATTCAGCTTTGAGCGTAATGCGGTTTTCGGCATTCTTCTTGGATTCGTATAGTGGCATACGGTGTTTTGGTGATTGGCGGTGATGGTTTGGTCACTCTTCCTGAAAATCAAACAGCAGCGGGCGAGTGCGAAAGCCACGCGTCTTGCAGGCGCAATAGGCTGTGCCCACCAGCAGCCACAAGCCCCCCACAATCTTGGCGCGGTTGGGCAAACCGATCCAAAACAGCAGGCACATAATGAAGCCACTCGCGGGAAGCAGGACATCCCACATCACGTTCCGACGGTGCCCCCCCGGTGCTCGGAAATAGTAGCTCCAGGGAACGGCGAGATTGACCCCCATGAACCCGATAAAGGCTCCGAAATTGAGCAGATCGCAGGCCTGGTCGAAGGGGACGAAAACCGTGCCCAGGAAAGCCAGGGCCCCCACGAAGATGATGTTGCGCGACGGGTTGTGCCGGGTCGGAGTCAAATAGCCGAAGAGCGCTCGCGGCAGGACATTGTCCCGTCCCATGCCGTAGAGCAACCGTGCAGCGTTCACCTGCACGCTGAAGCCGGAGCCAAACTGGCTGACGCTCATCACCACCAGGAAAGTCGTGAACAACACTGGCCCGCCCACCGTGCGCATCACGTCGAGATATGAGGTGTTCACATCGGCGGAGCGCCAGTCCGGCAGCACCAGGTGCAGGAAGTAAAGTTCCGCCGCGCTCAGGATACCCGTAATCACCACTACCAGAACGGTGGACAAGACCATGTCACGTTTTGGATTCACCGAATCTTCAGCGAGCGTCGTTAATCCGTCGAAGCCGATGTAGTTCATCGCCGCCAGCGAAATACCCCCGAGCACGGTGCCAACCTTGAACGTCGCCGGATCATAAATGGGCGACAACGACAGCAGGCCGCTCCACCCGGCTTTAAGAAATAGGTAGCGAGCCGCCAGGATCAGGAACACGCTTACGGCAAGGCTGGTGACGATCAACAGCGCCATGTTGGCGCGAAGCGTGGCGCGGATGCCGCGCAGGTTCAGCCCCGTCATCGCCGCCACGATCAAGAAGGTCAGAACCGGCAGCGGCACAGAAGGCAAGAGCCGCTGGATCGCCAGCGACGGGATGATGGCGCTGATCAGCGGGATCACGAGGTAATCGAGAAACATGCACCAACCGGCCAAAAAACCCAGATGCGGATTCAACGCCCTGCCGACGTAGGTGTAGGCCGAGCCGGCCATGGGATACAGGATCGCCATGCGACCGTAGCTGATCGCGGTGATGATCATTGCCAGCATCGCCACTAAAACCGTGGTGACGGCGTGGTTGTCGGAACGTTGCTCGAGCAAGCCGAAGATCGGGATGGGCGCGACGACCTGCATAATGACCATGCCATAAACCAGCAAGTCGCGCAGATTGAGAACGCGCTTCAGCCTCTGAGGCTGAGGGTTGGTTGGCGTATCGCTCATGGTGCCGACACGGCATTCATCGCATTGGAGTCCTTGCTCTCTCCCTTATTATTGGAGGCGACGACCACAAAATGGTATTCCTTGCCGTTGGTGAGCGTGGTGATCGTGTAAGCCGTCAGCGCCCCGACCTCCACACGGCTCAGGTACTGACCCGCCTCCGTTCCGAACTTGATGGAATAAGCCGTTGCGCCCTCGACGGGCGTCCAACTCAGCCGTACTGCCTGGTCGGCCGGCGATGGCACGAAGAGAGTAGGTGCGGTCGGCGGCCCGGCGGCCACAACCTGGTTGGTGGACGACAACGGCACGCCGGGCAGGGGTGCAATTTGGAAGTCGGCGTATTGACCCAGGTTGTAGCCGTTGCCAATGCCGGCCATCCCGCGGTTGAAGCGAATGTGTCTGGTTTCGGTGACAACCCTCCGGTCAATGGCGGCGGTGATAAGATCCTCGTTGAAGGAGAGATCGAGGCGGTGCCAGGTGTTGAGCCCGCAGGGCACCAATCCCGAAGCGACCACTCCTTTGTCCGTGTCTTCTCGCAGCTCCCATTGACCAGAGTCATAGAGCCGCAGTTGGTAGCCGCTGATGGCGCCATCCAAGGTGCAGCGGGAAACCCGACCCAGCACGCTGGCGTAACCGGGCTCCTCGAGAAAAACGTCGGAGGTGACCCGGTAGTTGCTCCAGGTTTTGTCGCCAATGATGCTCGCCGTGCCCAACAGATGAGCCGTGTGGCCATAGGTCCAAACGATGGGGGACTGATTCATGACCTGCCGCAGCGCGCGGCCCTTTCGACCGCCGCCAGCTTTGACCACTTCGTACGAGCCGTTCTGCTCGATGAAATAGTTGGGCGTGGTACAACCCAGCGGGTAGTGCTCGAAAGCGTCTCGGTATGGCAAAGGAAAGCATCTGGCGGGAGTGGATCTCACGGCGCCCTTCCGTTGACCGGTGGTGGTAGTGATTGAGTAGACGCTGTTGGGCTCCAACTGGAAGGTGAAGGTGGCGTTGCGTGGCCGGATCGTCTGGATGTGCTCGAACCATTGCGAGGGATTGCTGCGCCAGATATGGACGCGGCCTGTGGAAAGACCGCCTTTCAGGGAGAATTGCACTTCCTGCGGCTCGCGGGCAGCGAGGGTCTCGAGGATCACACTGTAATCACGGTCATGCTTGAGCGCGACACAACTTCCTCCGCCCGGTAAGTGGAGGCAAGCGGAGTCGAGGTATTGCCAGCCCGGCTTGGCGAATTGCGTGGTGTGGGCCAATACCCAGAGCGGCGATTTTAGCTCGTAGTGACCGGACCAGGGCGTGTCAGCCCGGAGCAGTCCCGCATAGGGAATATCCAGGATGTCATAATAGGCGGTTACCAGGCACCAGAACATCGTGGAGGTCATCCGGCCGTCAATGTAGTTGCGATTGAGCGCCTCGGCATAAGGCCCGCCTTGGTCGCCCGCGCTGCCCCACGCATCGTTCCACGGACCTTCTTCACTCGACCAGATCGGCTTGCCTATGTTACGGGCCGCGTCGGTGCTCTTGAATCGCACGTAATGCGTCGCCACGATGCCGATGGCGTCCGCCAATTCCTTGTCCTTGCCCATCGCATCGAGAATTGCCCAGGTGTTGACCAGATCGTCCGCGATGATTCTCGTCTTCAGCCCGCTCGCGGCAAGGGTTCGCTTCAGGGTCTTGATGAATGCGTAGTCCATCCTGGTTTCGTTCCAGATCCCAATCGTGTCGATGTCGAGTCCATGCTCACGCCTGGCACCGAGCAACCACTTCACCAGGTAGTCTGCGGTGGCCTGGGAGTTGGCTTCCTTAAGCCAGCCCGGAAAATCCCAGGCCAGCGCGTGCAGAGTGATTTTTGGGTTGCGCCTTTTGGCCTCCTTCATCACCCACCATTCGAAACCACGGCTGTAGTTTTCGTCAGCCGGAGAGTGCATGTGGCTCGGCTCTGAACCTTCCGTGGAGTTGCCGTCGCCGCCGATCTCCACCTTCAGCGCTTGAACCGAGGCGCCGTAGTTCGGTTTGAAGAGGAAGTCGAGGATTTGGCCGCGCTGCGGTTCGGGATAATTGATGAGCAGGCGTGCGACGCAACCTCCCCCGCTCGCAACTCCAACACCGTCTAAGACCCTGCCGGGACTGTGGCCGTCGACGACAATGGTAAGGGTCTTCGGCTCAACTCCGGCGGCGAGGGCAGTCGCAAGGGGAAATACGAACAGAAGGACTCGTCTGAACGGCGATGATCTCATAGTGCGATTCAGCGGTTTACCGAGGTGTGTTGGGATTGAGCATCAGGCTTCTGAGGGATGGCTCCAGCTCCAGCACGCCGAAGATCCTTGCAGCCGTAGTTTGCCAGGCCCGCCTGCTACAGTCTTGATCGGCCAAACTCCTTTCTCGATCTCATTTGAAACTCTGCAAGTAACCTTTGAATTCAATGTTTTCCGGGTCGCGCCGCTGGTACGTCACTGGCTTCGGGTCGAGCCATTCCACGAGAATATCCTCGATCGAGTAAGCTGCGGTGAATGAATTCGCGCCGGGTTGATTTGTTTCGAGTATGGGTGCTCATTCCAGGATCAGTGCTTCAGCTTCACCCGGATCACCTCGACTTTGTCGTTCGCGAGCTTCACGGTCGGTTCGGCCAGTGGTCGCACGCCATCCCGGTGCCAGACATTCTTTAAGTAGTGACCCTCCACGGCCGAGATAACGCGTGGCTTGTGGCCGTCGGTTGCCGTGAAGCTGACATTCAGGCCGCGGCCCACAATAATAAACTCATCCCTCCCTACTGCCAGCACCAGCGCCCCGCCGGGAACGGCGCCTTTGAGGAAGATTGCGCCGCCGGCGGATCGGCCGCGGCCATAGACGTCATGGGTGCCTGTCATCTCGAGGTTATAGCCGCCGAGAGTCTTGGTGAAGCGATCGTCGTCGCTCACCTGGAAGAAGCCGGTCATCGCATGGGTGCCCTGGTGTTTGAGGATTAGGGGGGCCATCTCGCGCAAGACCGCAAAGGTGTCTTTGAGGGGATGGAGCTGGCCTGGATTGGGCGCTTTAGGCCCCCAGCCGTAGCCCTCAATATAGTAGGAACCGAACAACATCGAATCCTCATCCCCAAAAGCATAGAAAGGTGCGACGGCGGAAGGCTCGTAATAATAAGCCTCCGGGACCAACATCGGATTGTCATCCACGTTAAAAGCAGTGCAGACTTGTTGGAAATCCGGTCCATAGATGTCGGGCGAGAGGGCATCGAGGCTGGGAGCGGCAACGCGCCAGACATCCCTCATTTTGGCCACCGGCCCGCCGGTGGGATAATCGCCCGGCTTTCCGTCCCCATCCAACCAGGCGTTGGCGTACATCGGCAACGGATAGACCGCCTTGCCGGCGATGGTCACTCGTTCGACATATTGGGCGACATGCCAAGCCATGAAGACCTCATCCGTCCAGATCGATGGCCCAAAGACCTCAGTCCAGGTGCCGCTGGCTTTGTAGCCCTGACCAGCCCACAGTCTCTCCAGATGCGGCCGCAGCTTGCCTTTGCGAGCAATTAAGTAGCTCATGAGTCTGTCCGGGACGGGTCCGGCAAAGGCTGCCTGCGCCGGGCCGCTCATGTCGCGCGATTCATTGGCGAACATGCCCGTTTCGTTTTCGACTTGCACGAGAACCACGGTGTGTTCCTTGCGGTCGATTTCATGGACGTGTTTGAGGAGGGTCGTAAAGGCTCGGATATCCGCCTGGCAGGCTTCCTCACAGAAGGCGGAGACCATGCCGTGGTCGCCCCCTTTTCGCTTCTGGGCACGGAAAAAGCGTTGGGTATTGTTGAGCAGCCAGCCGGGCGCATAGTAACTCTCCGAGTTCTTCCAGGAGCCGAACCAGAGGATATCCAGCTTCAGGTTATGCTTGCGGCAGCCGGCGATGAGAGCATCCACCACCGTGAAGTCGAACTTGCCCTCCTGCGGTTCTAACGCACGCCACTGGACCGGGATCTCGACGAGATTCTGATTCTGCTTCTGACAAATATCGAGCACCGCATCGAGCTGGTTGAGGTCTTTGGGGTAGGAAATCGTGTTATTCTCCAACTGCCCGCCGAGCATGAGCAGGGGCTTGCCATCCACCATGAGTTGGGTGGCGGTTCCCTGCCGGCGAAAGTACGGACGGCCGTCTTGGCTACGCCTGAAGCCCGAGATGGGAGGATTGGTTGATGGGACAAAGGGCTTGTAGGCGTACTTGGTGCTGCCGAGAGCGGGAACTGTCACCCTTGCCTCGTCGCTCGCGGGCCCAAGGGTGTCGTCCAGAAAGGCGCGCACGCGATAGACATAAGACTTCCCGGCCTGGGCTGTAGAGTCGCTATACCCGGCCGTGTATGGCCCGGTGCGTCCGACCGAGACGAAGTTGGTCATCTGACCCGCGGCACGTTCGATTTGGTAGCCGCTCATCCGGGTATTGTTTTGCGCCCAAGTCAGGTTCACGCTTCCGGAACCGGAGTTGGCCGCCGCCGTCAACCGGAGTGGAGCATTGAGCGAGTCCGCGCTCCGGGCGGTAGAGGCAAGAGCAACGATCGCCACAGCAATATAGAGAGTCATTGGCTTCTCGCAGTAGTTGGTTTTGCCGGCTTTCCCAGTTGTATTGTCTGGGAGGGCTTTGTTTGGGCTGCCCCCGGCAGCAGCTGAAATCTCTTCGTTTCAGAGAACCTGACCTTGCCGTCCTTGCGAACGGAAAGCACCAATTCCAAGGGCCCGTTGGTGGCGGGAACATCAAAACCTACAGGGATATCCAGGTGTTGTCCCAGAGGGAGGTGGTAGTCTGCTTCGTTCCGGGCGTAAGCCTTGCCACCGCATATCACTTGCACCTCAACCGCGAGTTTCGTGCCGCGGAACTCATCGTTGTAGAGGACGAGTTTGCGATTGGCCAGCGATCCCGCCGTCAGGCTGGGCAGATTCGTGGTCACTAGCGGTTCGATTCCCAAATCGTCGTATGCCTTATCGAACAACGCCACCGGGGAGAAGCTCTGGCGCAGGTTGGCCTTGGCTTCAGGTTGCTTATCGTCCCACGCCCAGGTCATCACAAACGGGCGGATATCAGTGAAGTTCAGGTAGCGCAGTCCCCGGCACCAGGTGCCGTGCCACCAGAATACGTCCGGCTTGAGTTTTTCAACCCACGGGCAAGCAAGAAACTCCCCAATGCCCGTCGGTTTGGCCGGTTGTACTTTGCTGGCCCAACTGTAGATGCTGCCGCTGGTCAATCGCTCGTAACCTTCGGGGTAATGCCAGTTGAACGTCTTGGCCAGCCCATTGAGGTCCTCGTCGCCGTCGTGAATAACCGGGCGCGTGGGATCGTACCTGCCAATGGTGTCGGAGAGAGACTGCAGTTGCTCCGGAGTAAAACCGCCCACGCACTTGTAGTCTTCGTTTTCCGCGCTCCACAGGACGATGGAAGGATGATTGCGGTGCGCGCCAATCCACTCCCGAATCCAGGTTTGGCGCATGTTGTGGATGACGTTAGATTGGTTCGTCTGCGTCCATGGTCGCGCATACAGGGCTGACTCCTCGATGAGCATCAGGCCTTTCTCGTCGGCCACGTCCAACAGGTAATCTGACGGCGGAAACTGATGCCAACGAATGATGCGCTGGTTTAAGTCATTCTTCAGCATATCAACCGTCGCGGGCCAGGCCTCTGGGGTAATCCTTTTCTGATCCGTCCATGATCTGGGGATACTATCACCCCACAAGTTCACGCGGCGTCCATTGAGAATGTACTGGTTGGTGGAGATCCATATTTCACGAAAGCCAAAACGACGCGTCTCGCGGTCAACCAGCGTGGCGTTGTCGATTACACTTGAGCGGAGTTCGTAAAGCCGCGGTTGATCAGGCCACCACAGCTCGGGGTGCTTCCATGATTTACGTAAGGTGACCACCCGCGTTGCACCTGCCTCGAGGTCAATAGGTTCGCTGCTTAACACGCATTCGACCCTGTTGCCGAGAGTCGGAACGGCCTCGCCCTTGATGCGAACCTGGCGGGTATTTATGCTGTGATTGATGAGGGTATAATCTACTTCGATGGCGTGATTCCTGACCGATGTGCGGATGAAGGCACCGTGGATGGCCACCTCGCCAAAGGCGCGCAGCCAGACATCATCGATGATGCCGGCGAATGAGCCATCGTGATTGTAAGTGCCCACAGGCCACAGAGGATGCTTCTGGTCGTCCGTGTAAGGCGGAACCGTCGAACTCCTTACTTCTACGCGCAGGTCGAAGTCGGAGCCCGGTTTGGCGCGTTCAGTGAGATCCACGGTGAACGGAACCCAGCCGCCGACATGGGTTCCTGCGAGTTGGCCATTCACAAACACCTCGGCTGAGTAGTTGACCTGACGGAAAAGCAATTCGATGTGTCGGCCGGCCCAGGACTCAGGCAGATGCACGGTGCGCCGATAGCTTTTGCGCTCAAACTTCTGGCCAAAGTACTGAGGAACCGTGCCTCCCTCGGGCCAGTCCCCACTGAGCAGTACCTGATCGCGGCGAGCATCGCCCCAATAGCTGGCGGCATGCAGAATGGCATGGGAAGCGACCAACGTAATGACAACTGCTAAGATTTTGTTTTTCATTGAGATTTCAGTCCTCCAGCAATGCCGTGTTTGCCTCCGGCCACTGCTCGCTGATCCACTCCGCAATGTGGGCCAGGTCTCGTGCGCCAGGCGATTTGGCATCGCGATTGCGCGCGGCAATGGCGCGGACCCGGGCCAGTTGGTCCCGCAACGAGGCGCGGTTCTTGGCGTCGAGCCGGCCACTCTTCCGGCGCGACTCTACCAACCCCGGAGTTGTCAGCGGCGCAGGGACGGTCCAATCGCGGTCGGTGCCTAACACGCGGCAAAGTTCCAGCGTGTCCTGGACTTGAGCGGGCTGCCAATCGGGGCCAAACAGTTCGCGGCCCAGTGTGGCCTGAAAGGAATCGTCGGACAGGTCGGGGTTGGCGGAGTATTCACGATAAGCCAGTCGCGCAGCGCGCACAGGCAATTCGCGATAAGGAGAGGCTGCTGCCGGCAGCCAACCGAAGCCGAACGGCACTTGCCTCCTGCCCTGCAACCAGGGTTCGCCAAACTCCTCGTGCGTCTCCATGTACGTGTAGCATTCCAGTGAGGGTATGAATCCAGTGCAAAGGGCGTTCCTCGCGCGTTGCGCGCCGGCGCGGATGCCCGGGATGTTGAAACGGGATGGGGCTTCGTTCCACCACCAGCTCCCTTTAGCCCGAGCGATCAACTCCGGCTCAATCGCCGCGCTGTGCGGGGTGAAGAAAAGCGTCCAACGCGGATCCAACGGCTGCTTGGTCGCCACGGCTTCGGTGAAAGAAAACCGGAGCTTTGCGCCAGAGAAATAGTGCGGATAGACGACGACGGTTGCCGCCGGATTGCGCGCCCAGACCTCGTCCGATATGGTCCGCACGAACTTGAACTCGTGGTTGAAGTGCTTCGGACCGCACTCGGAACAGTGGCAAATCGCGTAATCGCTCGACTCGATGAATAGGCCGTCCGCCTCCGGGTAGAACTCGAAAGCCATCTCACGGGCGTAATCGAACATGAACCGCTGTGATTCGGCTTTGGCCGGGCAGAGATTCCAGCCCCAACAGTGGATGCCGAACTCGCTGACGGGCTTCCCATCCGGCCCGACCGCCTTAAGCTCAGGATGTTCCAGCGGATATTGGTTCACTCCATCATATCCAAAGGGTGTGAAGCCCAGCAGACACCTGATCCTACGTCGGTGCGCGTGCCGAATGAGGCGGCGCATGAAATCCTGGCGGACATTGAGATTCTCGGCATTGTATTGCCAGGTCACCGGGTACTTCCTGGAACGGAAACCGCCTCCCAGCCAGAGAATTAGAGTATTGACTCGATCCTTGGCCAGGTCGTCTGTCAGATTGCGATACGCCGCGTAGCCGAGCGTGGGTGTGCGACACGGAAGAACGTAGTAGCCGCGCTGGGCGAATATTTCGGGCACTGCGGACCGGCCTTTCGGTGTTGCCGCCAGCCCGATCGACCCGAGGGTAGTCGCCGCGGCAGCGGCAAGGAAACGACGGCGAGATATCGCAGTGTTCATCACTGGCGGACAGTGGCATCCAAGTGGAGTCCGACCAGGCCCAAACTGAATGCGCGTCTATTGTTGGATTTCATAAAACAATTTTAGAGGTCGGGACTCGCGCATCACGGGCAACGAAAGTGTCTTCCGGATCGCGGCCTTCCTCATCGAGAATCGCCAGATGGTTCCGCTCCTTCCACCAGGGCTCTGGCAGGTAGAGCGTCTTCTGCGGTCCGATGTCCCAGTAGCGCCCGGCGGCTCGGCCATTCAGCCAGACCTGACCTTTGCTCAAGCCTTCTGGATGCAAAAACAGCGGTCCCGGAAGCTTGGGCTTAGGCAATTCACACTGCCACCAGACTGGGGAACCGGCGCCTGTCTTGCCCTCGACCCTTGGAGTCTCCCACGATTTGAATCGCCAATGGGTTAGTTCCGATCCCTCAGGGAAGGAGTATAGCTTCACATGGTCCTCCGGAGTCGGCATGTCCCCGTGGTAAAGAACCAGCTCGATGCGAATCGTCTTCTTGGCATCGTCGGTCGGCAGCAGGAATTCCTTAAACGCGAATCCATTCACCAAGGAGAGATCGCCGCCATGTTCACCGACCAGTTTCCCGTCCACCAAAACCCAGGCGTATTGCGGAACCCAACGCAGGCCCAGTAGAAAACGCTCGTTGGGAGAGCGTTTCACGGTCCAAGCCAGGCCAACCAACCCGGACCCGTTGTCGCCCTGGCGCGCCCAACCGGCCAGCCCGGATCCGTTGAAAGCGCGATACGTGGTGAATTCATAGTTGTCCGACGGCGGCGCTTTGGGCGAAAAACGTTCTATCGAACCAAGCTCGCGCAACTGCGCGCCCAGAACCACGGGCCCCAGAATCCCTTTGCGCTCATTGGCGCGACCTTCAGAACTGCGTCCCATATTGTCGCAGAGAAACACGAAGTCGTTCACCCCGGCGTGCAACTCGATGGGCAGGGGATCCCGCGTGGCCTGCGCGCCGCGTCCCCATACCCCGCAAGGCTTGCCATTCAGAAAAACGTGAAAACGATCCGCAGCGATAGTGAATTGGAGCTGGGTTGAAAGGGCTTGCGCCGCGTAGTATGAGGCACGATACCAAGCGTATCCGTAAAAGGCTTCCAGCTGTTCAAGAGACTGCGGTCCTTCTATGGCGCGCCATCCTCTACCACCTCCTTGAATTTCGGGTAACAGGCAGGAACGCCACTGCTTCAACGCAACCGCGCGCGTTTGTGCTGGGGTCGGCCCTACTCTCCTTTGCTGATGATCTCCAGTGGATTCGACCACGTGCACAATTGTCTCGTGATCGTCCAGCCAACACTCGTGGTTCTTGCCAGCGCGCTCTCCCACATAAACCGGGCCGATGAAAAGACGCCCGTCAACAAACCAGGCCCGGTTGGCCAACTCTCTCGACAGGCCAAGAACTCGAGCTGTCCCCAGCTCCTTGACGCTCGCGTCCTCCTTGCCGAACTCAAAATCAACCCGCTGGCCGTTGATTGAAATCAGACATTTGCGGGCGGCGTGGCCACGGAACACCAGGGTCCGTTTCTCAGGCGATCCGGCAATGCCCAGAAGCGTTGCGTTGGCCCAGTCGATCTTGCAGCCTGACGATACCCGATACCCAAACGGCGCCATGATCGGGTGGGCTGAACCTTCCGCCAATTCCAGCTTTTCGCCGGATGGAAGCAATAGCACTCCCGGCTGTTCTCGGATCTGAATGCTGGGACGGTGTTCCTCAGACCAGCGAATGGGCATCTGGCCGTCACACCGAAAATTTTGGCTGACCTCGGTCGCCTGGGCCGGCCGCACAAACAGCATCGTGCCCTTTGAAGACTGCAAAGCCGAGACAACCACAGGCCCCTCTGCCTTGATGGGCGACTCCACCATGCGCGACTGGCAGAAGAACTCCTGGAAATTGGCGGCCAGCTGATCGCAGGCCTTAGCCACATAAAACATTTCGTTGAACGCGCCGCCTTCAGCCAGGGGACCCTTGGGATAGTAGTTGGTGGTGACGAAGGAGTGGTCTGTCTTCCATGAATTGCCCGCCCAGAAGCCGAAGTTGGTTCCCCCGGAGTACATGAAGTAGTTGTACATCACCCGCGCCGCCAGCATCCGCATGGACTGTTGCTCGACTTGATCCGGCGCGGGATAGGCCGTGTAAGGCCATCCCCAACAATCCAAATAGTCGGTCTAGTGCTCGCTGACCAGCACCGGCAGCTCCGGCCGATCCTGGCGAAAGCGTTCCCCCGTGTCGAAACCGTTCAGAGTCTGGAGCGACCCCGGCACCCGCGCGTCATAGCCATTGCAGTCGGTGATCGTGACTTCAACGCCCGACTCGCGCATCCAACGCACCAGTGTAGCCTGATAATCCCGGCCGTCGGGACGATTGGAGAAGTAGTACTCGTTTTCCTGCTGCACCATAATCACCGGGCCCCCGCGGGTGACCTGGCGCCGGACGAGGATTGGTATCAAATGGTCAACCCAGCGGCGCAGGTACCTGAGTGTGGGTTCATGCATGGCCCGAAAATGGGCGTCCCTTCCGATCAACCACGCCGGATGACCACCCCCCTCCCACTCATCGCAAATGAACGGGCCAAACCGGGCGAAAAAGAAGAGGCCCAAGTCGCCGCAAATATCGATGAACCGGCCCAGGTCGCGATCGCCGGAGAAACTGAACCGCCCTTCCTCGCTTTCGTGAAAATTCCAGGCGATGCAGCTGGCGATGCAGTTCAGTCCAGCACGTTTCGCTTTCAGCAATCGGTCCCGCCAGAGTCCGGGAGGGCAACGAAAGTAGTCAATGGACCCGGAAACGAGAAATACGGACTTCCCCTGCACCATGAATGAACCGGCACTCGTGAGCGGCGATCCACTCGGATGGTCTCCGGCAAACGCCCTCAACGCCAAACCATTCAGTGATCCGGCTCCGAGGGCGCCTCCGACCATTACCCGTGTAAATTCGCGGCGGTTCATGGTGCGACGGTGACCTGCACCTTGCGGTTGCCGATTGAAAGCTCGTGCTTGCCGGCACCGTCGATCCTCAATGGGATCGTCAGACTCTGGCGCCGGCTGCCCCGCGCAAAGGCGAAGGCGGACGCCACAGGTTTCCCATCGCACCGGACAAACAAACGCGCCCCGTCAAGGAAGGTGTCGCTCACGCGGACGTTCACCGCGCAAGGCTCACCCGACCTGACAGATTCCGAAGATAACTGCGCGGATAAACAATCGAAGTTGCTTTCAATATTCCACCCCCCGACCTCCAGGACCGAGTGGGCGGCCGCCGCCTCCGAAGATTCAAAACGAGCGGTGAGTTCGCGTGACTCTCCCGGCAGTAGGCTGAAATAGTTATCTTCCCAGAGCACAGGCAGAATCTCAGCGCCACCATGACCTCGCGTCAGCGACAGTTGCACGAAAAATGCCAGTTGGCTGGTCGGATTCGTGACCTTCGCGCGAGCCAGTTTCTCGGAGCCGCGCGCCTCGATTCGGCAGGAGGACTTCAACTTTACCGGTGGCAGTGTTTGTAGGGCCCGGAGATCTTCCGTGCCTTTGGCCCGAAGCCAGTAGAAATTGTCCGAGACGAGCCGGCCGTGTCCGTCTTTCAATTCCAGTTTCACAAAGTAAACCGGAGTAGTCCCCGGAAACTCAGGGAGGCTGAACGTCTCGCCGTAAGCATTGGCCGGGACGCTTGCCTTGGCGGTCTTTTCCCAAAGCAACGTGGCATTCAAATCAAACGCGCGCGCCCGGACTTCAAGGTCTGACTGCGGCACAAGGCGGGTGTTGATGACGCTGACCATTCGGTCGGGCAGGTTTAGCTGCACGTGCAGCGGTTCGCCGGCTTTCTTCAGGTAAAACCAACTTACCATTGGCTTGAGATACCAATCGAAGACCTGCCATTCGACACTTGGCCAGCAGGAGTTGATCTTCCATTGTGTCATGCCGCTGGTGATGTCCCACATCCGGTGGTTGACCGCTTCAAAGATGGAACGGTGCTGGTCAGCGGCGACCAGGTGGGCTTTCCAGGCATAATCGGCCGCGTTTTGCGCCTCGCCATGCAACCGAACGAGCGCCTCGTAGAAGCCTTTCGAATAATGACAGGCATCGTGGTGCGCCCAAACTCCGTCCGGCTCAAAACGCCCGTTCCTCGGCTGCAAATCAGGAAGGAACTTGGCCAGGCTGGAAATCGGGGGGACCGAGGGGGAGCCGCCTTCCATCATAAACATCCAATTGCGCGATTCTCGCACCCAATTGAAATACTGCGCCGGTTCGGCCCAGCTATAGGAAGCGCCCTTGTCAGTCATGCCGGCGGGAAGTTCCTGGGCGTACCAGGGGGCAGTGTCCTTCCGGTCGCTCGGGAAATAGGCTGATGGAATCATCCAGCGGGTCCCGTCGAGCTCCTGGACCAGCTTGCGCCAGGGTTCGTACACCTCCCGGCGCGTGTCATCTTCGTTCTGGGGCATATGCATGACCAGGCAGGGGTGGTTGCGGTAGCGCTTGATCAAATCCACGGTGCAACGTTGGAGGAGGGCCAGGTCCTGGGGATGCTCCGTGCCGGGCCGGGGCCAACTGCAGGCATAGAAGCACTGGCCGAACATGATGCCCAGTCGATCGCAGGCCTCCAGCAACGCTTCCGGCGGATTTGGGATGTCCTCAAAGTAGATCAGGTTCAGATTGGCTTCCGCCAAATATCGCATCTCGGTCAGGATGCGATGGGCGTCCCAATCAAAAAGAACCTCGGGCTGGACGTAGCCGCCGCGGCAGAAGATCTTCTGGCCATTGATCAACACTCGCCGGCCATGCCAGCCGTTTCTTTCGATTATCTCGCTGCCCCCTTGCCGCACGCCAAACTGCACCGTGTCGGCATCCGACGGCTTCCCGCCAACTTCGAAAATCAGCTCGGCATCATAAAGCTCCTGCGAACCATAACCACGCGGCCACCAAAGTCTCGGGTCCTTCAAGATTGGGTTAGGTGCAACGGAAATTGGCTTCGTCTCCTTCGGCCCCAGTGAGATCGGCAGCTCGAACTTCACCTCGGTCCCCGAGATGCGGCCTCGTAACATACCTTGGACCGGCGAATTGGCCACATTCTCCAACTCCATCGAAATATGCAAAATCGCCCGGTTGGTCTCCGGCAAGGGCAGCTCCGTTCTCACGAAGGGATCTCGGATGACCAGCGGTCCCGACCAGCCCACCCAGACATCCTGGATAATGCCCATGTTGCGGTCGGGGACGGTCGGCGCGCAGTCATACCCGATGCTCATGACCATGGTCACATCCTTCATAATGTCCTTTTGGTAACCGCGATCTTTCCCGAGCGGCTCCACTTGGGTTTCGGGGATACCCGGATGGTCCACCGGGAAGATCTTCACCGCCAAGACATTCAAGCCGGCTTTGGCCTGGGTCGTGACGTCGAAGTCGAACCGCTGAAACATGCCCACCATCGTGTTCGTGTCCGCGATCTGTGTGCCATTGAGCCACACCTCCGCTCGGTAGTTGATGCAATTGAAGTGCAGCCATACGCGCTGGCCATCAGGCAGCTCCGGCAGCTTGAATTCACGCCGGAACCACCACGGGTCGCGCCAGGGATTTCGCTTGTCCGGCAGGTGACTGAACCTGGCGAGGTCGTGGTCGCGATTGAATTCGTCCGAGGAGTCGGGAATCCGGTAGGAGTTCATACCCACGCGCGGCTCGGGATAGACGCCATTCTTCACCAGGGCGCTCAGCACCGTGGAAGGCACGGCGGTGGGAAACCAGCCTCGCGGCTGGAAACCGGCAGTGGAAATGACCCGACCTTCATCCTGCGCCAGGTGCGACGACTGCAAGTGCCATTGTCCGCCCAAGGATTGCCGGTGGGAAGAAGACTGGTTTCCCGCAACTGCGTCAGCGCCCAGGAACAATAAGCAATGCAAGCACAGCGTGGCTTTAATCAGGGAGAACTTTTGCATTGCTCAAGGACGGGCATACCGCGCCAAACGCTTCCCGCTCACTGGCTTGGCCGTGAGGAGTTCCGTGGTGATGAGCCGCGCCGAAGGTCCCTCGGCGCACCACCCGCGCACCGACCGCCCGGCAGGAACATAAAAGGCATCCCCTGCCCGCAACTTTTGCGGAGTTTCCCCCTTTAATTCCAGGCAGAGTTCCCCACTAAGGACATACCCGGCCAGATCCCCAGGCAGGGACTCAAACTCAGGCTTTTCACCCGCAAACAACTCCTCGTCGAACATTTCAAGACGGATGTCCGATCTGGTCGGCAGAATAAACGTATAACTACGCCCCTGATCGTGAACCGCGTGCATCTGCTGACGAGGAAACACCCATCCAGCTTGGCTCGACTGGCCGTTGGAGAAAAACGGGCCGATGTCTGAATCCAACGCAACCAGCAGCTTTCGCAGGCTCGCAATTGTGGCGGAAACCTTTCCCGCCTCCAAATTGGAGACATAGCTGACCGCTACCCCGGCCCGGCGGGCCAACTCGCGCATGGAAAGGTGCGCGCGGAGTCGCAGGGCTCGTAGCCTCCGCCCGGTGTCGGTATTGGAATCTTGAATTTCTTTCATGGCGTCGGCGGCAAGCAGATATTCGAGCTCATAAGCACACAATCCTTTTAGAGAACGGATGTTCTCCGTCAAGCCGAAACTGAACACCCATGCCTCCAGCCGACCGGTTGCGGTTGACTCAAGGGTTTGGCCACCCGAGCCTGCCAGGTCGGTGAAGGGAATCAGGCGGGCTCAGATGGACCAGGGGATCGACCCGTCTGGGAGATTTGTTTCGGCCGCCAGCGGAAAGGCGAGCGAAGGGTGGGGCACCCGCTCAGGTTCACCGGGCAGTTTACACAAAAACCAGTGTAAACTTGCATACATCAACAGATAGCAGAGTATTTCGGTTCTGGCCAGCGCGAAGATTCACCGCCTCTGCGATTCAGACAGTGGAATGGGGAATATGGGAGATAGCGGGAGTGGATGGGTTGGGCGACAGGTTGGGGGCGCGCTGGCTAGGGGCGAGCGCAAAGCGGCAAGGGTGACCTTTGGGTTGGGGGCG
>Ga0265314_10001347_pt1 | contig 27747 bp, 26 predicted proteins | sample 4126metaG_FD_203106 | JGI IMG/M metagenome (GOLD analysis project Ga0265314, IMG submission 203106) | Rhizosphere microbial communities from Carex aquatilis grown in University of Washington, Seatle, WA, United States - 4-1-26 metaG | ecosystem: Host-associated > Plants > Roots > Rhizosphere >... | reverse complement strand
CGTACCCGGGCGACGAGTAGCTGCGCGGCATCGAATAGCTGGGGCTGGACCGAAACCCCCCGCGGCTGCCGAAGCTGCCGCCCGACCGCGGGCCCGCCAGCGCGAGCGCCGGCACGATCAGCATCGCCAGCAAGGCGAGGATGCTCATAAACCGCTTGGCACTGCGCGTCTTTTTCATGGCTTCAGCCGTAGTCTAGCGCCAAACAGGTTACGGGCTACTGACGCAGATATTCCCTCGATGGGCCTCGGCCATCCACGATGGCATCAAATCAGGATGGTATTTTCCGTGCGACGGATCGGTGGCTCGTCCGTGTCGGCCTCCTCCACCTCGATGGTCTCGCTGCCCAGCACCAGCTGGGATTCCATTCCGCGTCGCTCGGTCAGCTCCTCGAAGTAGCGCCGGATCTCGGGCAGCGCCTGGATCAGCCGCTGAAAGTAGTCGCGCGCGAGGAACAGGATCGTCGAGCGCCGCGCCGCGCGCACGCTGGCCGAGGTCGGCTGGTTGTTGATGAGCGACATCTCGCCGAACACCTCACCCGCGCGCAGGCGCGCCAGCGGCACCTCGACTTCGGGCGCAGTGTCGGTGGCCGGCTGGCGCTTCGAGACCTCGACCTCGCCGGCCAGCACCACGAAGAGGCCCAGGCCGGCTGCGCCTTCGGGGATGATCTCGGTGCCGGCCGCGACCTCGTGCCCGTCGAAGCGGCGGATCAGGTCCATCTGCTGCTGGCGGTTGAACGGGCGGAACAGCGGCGACGTCGCCAGGAGGTTCTTGAGCAGGCGCTCGCGCGCGAAACGGTCCAGCGCGACCGCCAGCGTCGGGATTTGCGCCGCCAGCGCGTTCAGCGCGTCGCGACCGACCTCCAGGATGTCGGCCTCGCCCACGACCTGGACCGACGCCGTGCGCGGCTGCGCGGTCAGCAGCGACATCTCGCCGAACAGCGCCGACTCGTGCAGGCGCGCGCGGTCGGTCTGCCGGCCCATGCTGTCGGTCGCGAACACGCGCACCTGGCCGCTGCCGACCAGGTAGAACGCCACGCCGGGCTCGCCCTCGCGGATCACGAAGTCGCCGTCGCTGAGCCGCAGGACGTTGAGCGCGCGGATCACCGGTCCGAAGGCAGCCGCCGGCAGATCCGAGAGAAATGGCAGCGGGAAGAACGTCTGCGGATAGCGTGTGTAGACCGAGTAGTCGAGGGCGCGCAGGCGCGCGCGGCTCGCGATCTCCGGCGCGTTTTCGACCTCGCTGAGATCCGGGCGCGCGATCTCCGCATCCTCCTCGACGGGCGCTTGCCGCGCCGCCTTGCCCAGCGACGGCGAGCCCTGCGCATACAGGGTCGCCAGCTGGGCAACGAGGTCGTCGCTGGGGTGACCGAGGCGCTCCAGCTCCTTGCTGGCGACGATGGCCGGCAACGCGTGACCTGCGCGCACGTTGTGCACCGCCAGCGCGTGATAGATCGTCGCGGCGCCCGCGACGTCGCCCAGGCGTGCGATCAGGTCGCCGATCTTCAGCCGGGCGCCATAGTCCAGCGGGTTCGTCGCCAGGATGTGGTCGTACGCGGCCAGCGCCGCGCCCAGCTCGCCCGCGCGCAACAGCGTGCGCGCCTCCGCCTTGAGCGCCCGAACCGTGGTGGTTGCCATTGCGGAAACGTTATCCGGAGCGCCAGACTGGGTAAAGCGCCGACATGCATCAGGACATTCAGGAGCCCGCGGGCCCCGATTCCGACCGCGATCCCGACTTCGGGCTCGGCCTCGACGATTCCGAGACCGTGGGCGCCTCCGTCGAGCGACGTGTGCTGCGCGCCTGGCGCTTTCGTGGCGGCGCCGAAGCCGCGTTGCCGACCCCGTCCTTGCTGATATTGGGCGGCGTGCACGGCGACGAGCCGAGCAGTGTCGGCGCCGTCGCCGAGCTCGGGCAGCGGCTGCGCTCCGGCGCCGTGACGGCGGCGGGGCCGGTCTGGCTGATGCCGCGGCTCAACCCTGACGGGCTCGCGCTCGGACGCAAAAATTCGGCGCGCGACGTCGACCTCAATCGTAACTTTCCCGCGGCCAACTTCACGCGAGCGCACGACCCCGGCTACTTCCCCGGCGCAGAGCCGCTGTCCGAGCCTGAGACCGCGGCGCTGGCAGCGTTGATCGATCGCGCGCGCGTCGCCGCCATCGTCGCGGTTCACGCGCCGTTCGCCTGCGTGAACTACGACGGGCCGGCCGCTGCGTGGGCGGCGCAGGTTGCCGCGGCGTGCGGTTGGCCGGCGCGCGGGGATATCGGCTATCCGACGCCGGGGTCGTTGGGCAGCTGGTTCGGGATCGATCGCGGCTTACCAATTCTCACGTTGGAGCTGCCTCCGGGCCCGCTCGACGGCTTCCGCGACCGCTGCCGCGCCGCGCTCGATGAAGCTCTCACTATGAATCCGGTACGAATCAGGTAGTATCCGCCCATCGCGGCTGGGAAAAGGATTTCCACCGTTGATTCCGCGGCCATGGACAAGGATCTCGAGCGCAGTTTTCTAGAGACGCTTTCACGGGCTCTCGTTTCACTCCCCTTCGACGTCAAGGTGCTTCTGGAGGCCGTGTCGGATCCCGATCTCGAACACGCCGTCCGTGAAACCGCCGCAGCGACGGTCATCCACATCATCACGCCCAAGGAGGGCAATGTGGATGCGCCGGTTCGCCACGCCGAGGACGCTGTGCTATTGCGGCTGGCGCTGGTGAAGATCGCCGCCGAGGGCGGCGAGGGGGCCCAGGCCTTCCGCGAGCGCTTCGCGGAAAACTACGGCCGGCTCGACGAGGAGCTCCAGCTGTTCCGCGACAGCTTTGGCAGCGATATCGTCGATTGGATCGACAGCCGCTGGGGCGCCTTGCTCAAGGCGGTCTACGCCAAAAAGAAGGTCTCGATGTTCGTCGACGACGAGGAGGTCGGGACTTTCCTGTATGACGAAGGACTGCGCTTCGGCACGGAATACCCCATCACCGAGAAATCGCTGGCGGGGCGCGTGAAACAGGCGCAGCCTTTCATCGATCATCTGAGTCGCAAGCGCGATCAGGACCGCAGGAAGATTCCGTCCTAAGTCCGCTCGACGTCGTTTCATGGTTTTGTCCGGTTCATCCGCCGCGCCGTTCGGCGCCTCTCCGGAGACGTTGCTCGACGTGGCCGTCGCCATCGCCGAGAACGGCGAGGGGCGCCTGCCGCCCGAGACCCTGACGGAGGCGGCGCGCGCGTCGGCGCCCGCGATCTCGCACATCGAGGCCGTCAAGGTGCGCGGCGCGCTCGAGGCGGTGATCCTCGGCCGTTCGCTCGAGGTCTCGCTCCAGTGGATGCACGACGCCGGGCTGCTCGCGGTGCTGCTGCCCGAGCTGGAGGCGACGGTCGACTTCTCTCAGGAGGCGGGACGCCGGCACAAAGACGTGTGGGAGCACACCAAACAGGTGGTCCGGCAGTCGGTGCCGAAGCCGCTGGTGCGCTGGGCCGCGCTGCTGCATGACATCGGCAAGGTGCCGACGCGCGTGATGCTGCCCGACGGGCGCGTCACGTTCCACCGCCACGCCGAGGTCGGCGCGCGCATGTTCGACAGCGTCAGCCGGCGGCTGGGGTTCGACCGCACCGAACGTCACAAGATTCGCTTCCTGATCTTGCACCACCTGCGCGGCAACGCTTACGAGCCCGGCTGGACCGACGCGGCCGTGCGCCGCTTCGACCACGAGATGGGCGACCATCTGGAAGACCTGCTCGACCTGTCGCGTGCCGACGTGACGTCGCGCCGCCCCGGCCGCCGCCAGGAGGCGGTGGCGAATATTCACGCGTTGAAAGAGCGCATCCTGGCGCTCCGCGATCTCGACGCGCGCATTCCGCCGCTGCCGGCCGGCCTCGGCAACGCGATCATGGAGGCGTTCAAGCTGCCACCGTCGCGCCGCGTGGGCGACATCCGCAAGCTGTGTCAGGACGCCGTCGAGCGCGGCGAGCTCGAGGAGCGCCGCGACGCCGCTTACTATATCGACTTTCTCAAGAACTCGGGCGTGACCGAGTAGCCCGCCCCGCGCCGGGTTTTCAGCTCCAGTCGTCGACGCCTTCGAGGGGTTCGTCGCGCTCCCAATGCTGCAGATTGCGGCGGCGGCGGCGCAGGGCACGGATCTGGTTGGCCCAGAAGATCACGACGCCGATCGCGACTACGCCGACAATGACGGCCACGGGCAGCGGCATGCCATCAGTTTGAGCTGGCCCACGCCCGAAAGCCAGTCCGCTAGACTATGCGGACCGTGCCGGAGCTTCCGGACCTCGCCCACATCGAAGCCAAGCTGCGGCCCGCGCTGGTCGGGCAGGAGATCGCCGACGCGCGCACGGGCGACCCGACGGTCTTGCGCATCATGATCGACGAGCCGCTCGGTGCCGCGCTGCGCGGGCGGCACATCACCAGCGTCGATCGGCGCGGGCACTTCATGCGTTTCGGCATCGAGGGCGACCGCGTGATCGTCATCAACGCGATGCTGGTCGGAAAGTATCGCTTGCTCGCGCCGGCCGAGCTCGAGGGCAAGAAGGATCCGCGCGCGCTCGGTCTGGCGCTGGTGCTGGCGACTGGCACCGAGCTGCACTACGTCGATGACAAGCGCATGGGCAAGGTCTACCTCGCGCGCGCTGCCGACGAGAGGCAGATCCCGGTCTACGGCCAGCTTGGGATCGACGTGACGTCGCCGGCGTTCACGCGCGAGGCGTTCGGCGCGATCCTGCGCAAGCGCCGCGACCAGACCCGGATGTTCCTGATGGACAAGCGCGCGCTGGCGTCGATCGGCAACGCCTACGCCGACGAGATCCTGTTCGCCGCGGGCATCCACCCGAAGACGTTCTGCAACAAGCTCGGCCCGGCCGAGGCCGACGCGCTCTACGCCGCGATTCCGTCGGTGCTGCGCCACGCGATCGACGAGATCGCGCGCCGCGACCCGCCCCTCGACGAGAAGCTGCGTGACTTCCTGTCGGTGCGCGGCCGCGACGGCAAGCCGTGCCCGCGCTGCGGGACCAAGATCCGCGCCGTGCGCGTCGGCGACGGCGACGCCTGCTTCTGCCCCAAGTGCCAGCCGACCGAGCGCAAGCTGTTCGTCGACTGGAGCAACCTCTCGAAGCCGAAGGAAAAGGCGTAGAGGGGTGCGCTAGCCACGCCCACCAAAGTGATAGAGGCAGATGGCGCCCGCGGTCGCGACGTTGAGCGAATCGGCGCCCGCCGTCGGCGACATCGGGATCGTCACCAGTTGGTCGCACGCGGCCTTCGCCGCCGGCGACAGTCCCGGGCCCTCGGCGCCGAGCAGGAGCACGGTCCTCTCCGGCGGCGCGAACGCGGAGAGGGGGGTCGCAGCGGCGTCGACCACGGCGCCGACGATCGAGAAGCCGCGGGTCATGCGTAGCTCGACCAGCTCGTCGGGCCAGCGCTCGAGGCGGATCACCGGCAAGGCGAAGACGCCGCCCAGCGAGACGCGGATCGCCTTGCGATAGAACGGATCGGCCGAGCGGGGCGACAGCAGCAGCGCCGCGGCGCCGAACGCGACCGCGTTGCGCACGATCGCGCCCAGGTTGTCGACGTCGACCAGGTCCTCGACGGCGACGACCAGCCGCGCGCCATCAGGGACCGGCCGCCGCGGCGGGCGCTCGCCGATCGCCAGACAGCCACGGTGCACGTGAAAGCCGGCGATGCCGTCCATCACGGTCTGGCCGGCGATGTACACCGGACAGCGGGTCTCGTCACCGAGCAGGTCGGCCATGGCGGCGAGCCGCGGCGGCGTGATCAATACCGAATGCACCCGGAGGTCGCTGGCGAACAGGCGGCGCACCACGCGCTCGCTCTCGGCGATGAAGCGGTTGCCTGCGGCGTTGAGGTGCCGTTCCTTGACCTGCCGGTAGTCGGCGATCCGGGGATCTTCGGCCGTCGTGATCGCCACCGCCACATCGGGGAGAGTACAAAAAAAGCGCGTGCGCCGTGCTAAAAGCAGGACGCGATGATTGCGCGCGACGTGCGACGAGACGCAACCCTCACCTCTGCCGCGGCCCCGGCGCGGGCGTCGTTGGTCCGCTGGCTGATCGCGATCCTGGGCGCGGTCGCCCTGGTGGGAACCGGCGGTTGCGGCAACTCGGCGCCGCACGGGCCGCCGGTCCTGCAACAGGTCTACTGGGAGACGCGCGGTGGCGTGCAGACGCTGGCCTGGACCTCGGTTCCGGCCGACGCCGAGGTCGCGACCCTGGTGTCGCCCGCGGCGACACAGTTCGACCTGGTGCTCGATCGGGTCATCGACGGCAGCAAGATCGAGGACACGGTGACCGTGAACGGCATCTCGACCCAGCATTCCAAGCCGACGGGAATGCCGCCTGCGGCCTTGACGATGGGGATGTCGCCGGTCGTGGTGACCTGGCCCGACATGGAGACGGCACTTGCCAAGTTGCAGGCCGAACTGCCGGTGCAGCCCTACAGCTTGGCCGTCTGGTACAACAGCATCCACCTTCCGATCGCCCCGGCGAATACCGCCTACGTCTACGGCCGCGAGCTGCCGAGCTACCCGTCGAACACGGCGATCTCGATCTGCATCGACCCGAACGGCATCACCAGCGAGTACGGCGAGCCCATGGCGCCGCTGCCGGCGGGGATGTCGAGCGACTGTTCGGTTGACGGTGCGTCGGGAAAGCCCCTGACGGGGATTACGATCACGACCGCGCCATTCTCGGTGGCGATCAATCCGCCGCCCGCCGGGACGACGGCGCCCGCCGGGACGACGCCCACCTACGTGCCGACGAACTTCTGGGTGCCGCTGCAGTTCAACAACATCCCCGTCGATCCCGCGACCCAGCTCGGCCAGTACGTGCAGGTGCGGCAGAACGGCGTGGTGCTGGCGGCCGGACAGTATCTTTTGCAGCCGTCAGCGTCCGATCCGACGCTGATCCTGCTTCAGCCGGGCAGCATTCAGATCTGGGACAGCGGCGCGCAGCTCGACGTGACTGTCTCCGCCGATTTGCCCGACATCTACGGAGCTGTCCTGGGCACGGAGGCGACCGCGTCGTTCATCGCCTGCCAGCTCGTGAGCGAGGACGCGGGCGTGCATATCTGCGCGCCGCCGAACCATCCCGGGACCGACGGAGGCGCGAGCGACGGGGGTGTGAGCGATGCCGGCGCGAGCGACGCCGATGACGCATCGGCTTCGATCGATGCACCCGTCGACGCGGACACGGACGCGGCGGTCGAAGCCGGCGACGATACCAGCGACTGATCGTCAGGCGGCGGCGCGCTCGAATTCGCGGCCGAAGATCGCGGCCATCTTCTGCTCGACGATCGGCTTGACGTCGGCGAGCGCGACCGTGCGCCCGAGCAGCGACGACATCGACGCCATCACCGTCGCCTCCAGGCCGCAGGGATTGATCGCGGCGAAGTGCGACAGATCCGTCGAGACGTTGAGCGCGAACCCATGCAGCGTGACCCAGCGTTTCACGGCGACGCCGATCGAGGCCAGCTTGCGGTCGGCGCCGCGGTTCCACACGCCGGTCCAGCTTTCGCGCCGGCCCGCGGGGAGACCGAACGCCTCGACGGTCTGGATCAGCGCCTCTTCCAGGTTGCGCAGGTAGACGCGCAGATCGCGCTCGGGCTCGCGCAGGAGAAAGATCGGGTAACCGACCAGCTGGCCGGGGCCGTGATAGGTGACGTCACCCCCGCGCTCGATCTCGAACATCGGGATGTCGCCCGGCGCGAGGACGTTCTCGCGGTGGGTGCCGCGCCCGAGCGTGATCACGTTCGGGTGTTCGACCAGGATCAGCGTGTCGGGAATCTCGTCGCGCTGGCGCGACGCCACCATCTCCCGCTGCAGTGCCCAGACTTCGCCGTACTCGCGGTGCCCGAGATCGACGACGCGCGCGGGGACGATGGTGGACATGGCCGTGTGAGCATAGCCGACGAGCGGCGGTCGAGCCGCCGGCGGCCCCGCTACCGATTCTGGATGTGGATCGCCTCGCCGAGCGACGCCTTCGCCGCCTCCATGATCGCCTCGGGCAGCGTCGGGTGGGCGTGGATCGTCAGGCTGATGTCGTCGGCGAGCGCGCCCATCTCGATGGCCAGCGCCGCCTCGGCGATGATGTCCGACGCGCCGTTGCCCACCACGTGGATGCCCAGCACCTCCTTGCTGTCGGCGTCGATCACCACCTTCACGAACCCGTCGGTGTCGGCGTTGGCGATCGCACGGCCGAGCGCCGCGAACGGGAACTTGCCGATCTTGATCTTGTGGCCCTTCTTCTCGGCCTCCTCGGCGGTGATGCCGGCCGACGCGATCTCCGGATCGCTGAAGATCACCGACGGGATCGTACGCACGTCCATCTCCGACTTGTGGCCGGCGATGACCTCGGCCACGACCTCGGCCTCGCGCGACGCCTTGTGCGCCAGCATCGGCTGGCCAACCAGATCGCCGATCGCGTAGATGCCGGGCACGTTGGTGCGCATGCGCCGATCGGTCGGCACGAAGCCGCGTTCGATCTTCACGCCGAGCTCTTCCAGTCCCAGGTTCTCCGAGTTCGGACGGCGACCGACCGACACCAGGACCTTGTCGACCTCGACCGTCGCCTCTTGCCCACCCGCGAGCTCCAGCGTCACCGCCGCCTTGCCGGCCTTCTCGGTCCACGACTTGGCCTTGGCGCCGGTCATGACCTCGACGCCCAGCTTCTTGAGCTTGCGTGCCACCACCTGTGCCAGCTCCGGGTCGGTGCCGGGCAGGATCGCCGGCAGCGCCTCGACCACGGTGACCTTGGCGCCGAGCTTCGCGTAGAGCGTGCCGATCTCGATGCCGATGTAGCCGCCGCCGACGACGAGAAAGCGTTCGGGCACCTGGGCGAAGTCGAGCGCGCCGGTCGAGTCGACGACGAACTTGCCGTCGAACTTGAACCCCGGGATCTCGATCGGGCGCGAGCCGGTCGCCAGCACGATGTTGTCGGCCTGGATGGTGACCACGCCGTCTTTTTCCTTCAGCTCCACGGTGTTGCGCGACGTCAGCCGGGCCGTCCCCGTGCGGTAGTCGCAGCCGTTGGCCTTCAGCAGCGTGCGCACGCCACCGGTCAGCTTGGTGACGACCTCGCCCTTCCAGGACTGGAGCTTGGCCATGTCGAGACGGATGTTGTCGGCCAGGATGCCGATGTCGGCGCCGTGGCGGAACTTGTCGTAGTACTTCGAAGCGTTGATGAGCGCCTTCGACGGGATACAACCGACGTTGAGGCAGATCCCTCCCGGCTTGTCGCGCTCGACCACCATCGCTTTTTTCTTGAGCTGGCCGAGCCGGATGCCGGCGACGTAGCCCCCCGGGCCGCTGCCAATGACCAACGCCTCGACGCGAATTGCTTCCTGAGCCATCGAACTTTCCTGACCTCGCTTCTAGCTAGTGACTAGTTAGATGTCGCGACCTTCTTCAAGGTCGCCATGCCGGTCAGCGTGCAGGGCGGAATCGACGTCGTGAGAACCTCGTCGGCCGTCGTCGCGCTGGTGAGCGTGAAGGTCCAGGCGGTGGGGCTCTCGGTGGCCACCTGCGTGCCGGCGCCGTCGGTGATGGCGCAGGTCTGCGCCGCCTGAATGGTCGCCACCTTGTCCTTGACGTCGAACGCGTAGAAGCACTGGACGGTCGGGTCGAGGATCGCCGGCGTCATGTCGACGAGGTCCGAGGTCACGCCGGTGTCCCACAGCTTCGTGTTGCCGAGAAGGCCGGTCTGATCGGCGCTACCCGGGCAAGACAACGTCCCCATCGACTGCGTGTACTGCCACGTGCCCGTGAACTGCGCCAGGTCGTTGCTGCTGCCACCGCAACCGCCCGCCGCGACGGTCAAGAGCCCAAGGACGAGGAGGATGCCGCGCGTCTTGTCCGTCATGTCGCCGCCTTTCGCGTTGAGCCTCGCTTTATACCGCAAGGCGCGACACGGCACTACCGCTTGCCGCGGATCCGCTGCAGGTCGGCGAGCTGCTCGCGCAACGCGGCGGTCGGCTCGGCGAAGACGTCCTCGATCAGGCTCTCGAGCGGCGGCGGGCCGACGTTCTCCTCGGCGTCGATGGCCTCGCGCAGCTCCTCTTCGATCGCGGCGCGCAGCGCGACGTCGGCCGCCTCGTCGATCGTGCCCGACGCCAGCAGCCAGGTGCGGAAGCGCGCGATCGGATCCTTGCGCGTCCACTGCAGGGTCTCGTCGGGACGGTAGCGCGTGGGGTCGTCGGACGTGCTGTGCGCGCCCAGGCGATAGGTCACCGCCTCGATCAGGGTCGGGCCGCCGCCGGCGCGCGCGTGATCGACCGCGGCCCTGGTGGCGGCGTAGACCGCGAACACGTCGTTGCCGTCGACGCGCACGCCCGGCATGCCGTAAGCCAGCGCCTTGATCGCGAACGTCTCCGACGCGCTCTGCGCGCCCGCGGGCGTCGAGATCGCCCACTGGTTGTTCTGGCACAGGAAGACCACCGGCGTGTGGTAGACGGCCGCGAAGTTCATGCCCGCGTGGAAGTCCTCGGCGCTGGTGCCGCCCTCGCCGAGGTAGCCGAGCACGACGGTCTTCTTCTTGAGGATCTTGGCCGCCCAGGCGATGCCGGTCGCCTGCGGGAGCTGCGTCGCCACGCACGACGACGGCGGCAGGTAGTTGAGCGATCGCGGCGCGCCCGGGTGCACCGGCATCTGCCGGCCGCGCGCGATGTCGTTGGCGTTGCCGAAGAGCTGCGCGACGAACGCGCGCAGCGGCAGCCCGCGGTACAGCACGGCGCCGAGCTCGCGGTGCGCCGGCACCACGAAGTCGTCGGCCGCCAGCGCCGCCACCGCGCCGATCACCGCCGCCTCCTGCCCGCGCGCCTCGGCATAAAAGCCGATCCGTCCCTGCCGCTGCAGCGCCAGCAGCCGCTCGTCGATGATGCGGATGCGCACCATGCCGCGGTAGATCTCGCGCAGCGCGGCCGCATCGAGGGCGGGCACCGCCTTGGCGTCGGCGGTGCCGTCTTCGCGCAGGATCGAAGACAGGCCGGTCGCGCGCGCGTGGTCCTCGTCGCTCCAGACCTCGACGAAGTCGGACTCGACGTCGCCCATGCCGGCGCGGATCTTCGCCGGCGGCGCGGGCGGCGCCTGGTCACGCGGCATCTGCGGCGGGCGGGACTTCGACGCGGCCATCGCTACACCGACTCGAGGAACATCAGCCCCGGGGTCTCGAGCGCCGCCTTGATCTCGGCGACGAAGCGCGCGGCGTCGAGGCCGTCGACGACCCGGTGGTCGACGGAGATCGACAGGTTCATGAGATCGCGAATCACCACCTCGGTTCCGGACGGCGACACGGCGGGGCGCTTGGCGATCTTGTGGACGCCCAGGATCGCGACCTCGGGGAAGTTGATGATCGGCGTCGCCAGCACGCCGCCGAGCGCGCCCGGGCTGGTGATGGTGAAGGTCGACCCGACGAGCTCCTCGCGCGTCGCGCGGCCGGTGCGCGTCGCCTCGGCCAGGCGGTCGATCTCATGCGCCAGGTCGACCAGCGAGCGGCGGTCGGCGTCGCGCACCACCGGCACGATCAGCCCGGCCTCGGTCGCGGTCGCGAGGCCGATGTGGTAGCTGCGCCGTTGCACGATCTCGCCGGCCGCCTCGTCGAGCGTGGCGTTGAGCTGGGGGAACTTCTGCAGCGCCGCGACGGTCGCCTTGATGACGAACGGCAGGAACGACAGCTTCACGCCGCGCTCGCCGAGCCGTTCGTTGGCGCGCCGGCGCAACGTCACCAGGTCGGTGCAGTCGACCTCTTCGACGTAGGTGTAGTGCGCGGCCGTGTGCTTCGAGCGGACCAGGTTCTCCGCGATCTTCTTGCGCACGCCGCGGAACGGGACGCGCACGTCGGCCGTCTCGCGCGCCGGCGCGTGCAGCGCGACAACGGCGGGACGCGCGCCGCTGACGGCCGGGCTCGTCGCGTCACCGGCGCCCGCGCCGGTGTGGTGCTCGCGCACGTCGTCGGAGGTGATGCGCCCGGCGGGGCCGGTTCCCGCGACCTCGCGGATGTCGACGCCGATGTCGCGCGCGAGCTTGCGCGTGGCCGGCGTCGCCAGGACGTTCACGGTCTTGGTGCCGTTGGGCTTGGCGGACGTGTGCGCGTCGTTCATGGCGGGCGCGTGCACCGTCGCAGTGACCGGCGCGCTCGCGTGCACCGTCGCGGTGACCGGCGCGCTCGCGTGCGCCTCGGCCGTGGCCGTCGCCGGTGCGCCGTCGAGCTCGATGGTGATCAACACCTTGCCCACCGGGCATAGCTGGCCCTCGGCGTACATGCGCTTGGCGACGCGCCCGGCGCGCGGCGCCGGGATCTCGACCGTCGCTTTGTCGGTCATGATCTCGACCATCGGCTGGTCCTCGCGCAGCGAATCGCCTTCCTTGACCAGCCAGCGAACGACCTCGCCTTCGACGACCCCTTCACCGATGTCGGGCAGCTTGAACTCGTAGGTCATGCGGCGATCTTCCTGTCTCGGCGGCGGCTAGAAGCTGACCACGCGCTCGACGGCGTCGAGGATCCGGTTCGCGTCGGGCAGATACTCGTGCTCCAGCGTATAGGGGAACGGCGTGTCGAAGCCGGTCACGCGCAGGATCGGGGCCTCCAGGCTCAGGATCGCCTTTTCCTGGATGGTCGCCGCCAGCTCGGCGCCGAAGCCGCAGGTGCGCGGCGCCTCGTGCACGACCACGACGCGGCCGGTCTTGCGCACCGACGTCAGGATCGCGTCGATGTCATACGGAAGCAGTGTGCGCAGGTCGATGATCTCGAGGTCGTAGCCCTGCGCCGCGCCCTTCTCGCCGGCCTCGAGCGCGGTGTGGACCATCGCGCCCCAGCACAGCACCGTGACCTGCCGTCCTTCACGCACCACCTTGGCCTCACCGAGCGGAATCGTGTACTCGCCCTCGGGCACGTTGCCGCGCGCCGCGCGGTAGACCCGCTTGGGCTCCATGAAGATCACCGGATCCTCGCCGCGGATGCAGGTCGCGAGCAGACCCTTGGCGTCGACCGGGTTCGACGGACACACCACCTTGAGCCCCGGCACATGGATGAAGAGTGCTTCCGGCGACTGCGAATGGTAGTGGCCACCGCGGATACCGCCGCCGACCGGCGTGCGGATCACCACGGGCGCGGGGTACTCGCCGCCCGAGCGGTAGCGCAGCTTGGCCAGCTCACTCACGATTTGATCGTAAGCCGGATAGATGAAATCCGCGAACTGGATCTCCGGCACGGGGCGCAATCCGTACAGCGCCATGCCGATCGCCGTGCCGATGATCCCCGACTCGGCCAGCGGCGTGTCGATGCAGCGCTCGGCGCCGAACTCTTCCTGCAGGCCGCTGGTGGCGCGAAACACGCCGCCGAAGCGGCCGACGTCCTCGCCCAGCACCACCACGCGCGGGTCGCGGCGCATCTCCAGCCGCAAGGCATCGTTGACCGCCTGGATGATGTTCATTTCGGGCATCGGCGTGCCACGGCTTACGCCACCCCACCGAGGAAATCAAGTCTCCTCCGAGGACGGGGGGGAAGCGAGATCAGTGCCCCGACTTGTTCCCGTGCTTGGCGATCTCGGCGTCCAGCTCCGCTTGCTGCTCCCGCAAGTGCCAGGGTACGTCGGAGTAGACGTCCTCGAACATGCTGTGGAGCGGGGGCTTCGGATCCTGGCGCTCGGCGTACTGGAGCGCGTCGGTGATCTCCTCGAGGATCTCGCGCCGCAGCTGCGCCTCCAGGTCGGCGGTGACCTCGTTCTTGGCCAGCAGGTACTTCCGGAAGCGCTCGAGCGGATCGTGGCGCTCCCACTCCTTGGGCTCGGCCGGATCGCGGTAAACCGACGGATCGTCCGACGAGCTGTGCGCCCCGCGCCGGTAGGTGCGGGCCTCGATCAGCGTCGCGCCCTCGCCGCGCCGCCCGCGCGCCGCGGCCTCGGCGGTCACGTGAATCATCGCCAGGATGTCGTTGCCGTCGACGAGAACGCCGGGCAGTCCGTACGCCACCGCCTTCTGCGCGAAGGTCGGCGCGGCGGTCTGCACCGACCGCGGCACCGAGATCGCCCAGCCGTTGTTGCGGCAGATCAAGATGGCCGGGGCCTTGAACACACCGGCAAAGGTCAAGCTGGTATGGAAGATCGGCGTCGAGGTGCCGCCCTCGCCGAAGAACGCCACGGCGACGTCGTCCTTTTTCTGCAACTTCGCGGCCCAGGCGGTGCCGACGGCGTGCGGGATCTGCGTCGCCACCGGCGAGCTGATCGATACGAAATTCAGGCTGCGGATCGAGTGGTGCACCGGCATCTGGCGGCCCTTGACCGGGTCGAGGGCGTTGCCGAAGAGCTGGCACATGAAGGTGCGCAGCGGATAGCCGCGGTACAGCGCCGCGCCGACCTCTCGGTACGCGGGATAGAGCCAGTCGCCCGGACGCAACGCGTGCGCCGCGCCGATGTGCGTCGCTTCTTCGCCGAGCGAGCTCAGGTAAAACCCGAGCCGCCCCTGGCGCTGCAGGCGCAGCATGCGCTCGTCCAGCAGGCGAACGGTCAGGATCGTGCGGAACAGCTTGCGCAGGTCGTCGCCGGAGATCTTGGGCTCGCGCTCGGGATGCGTGACCCGCCCCTCGTCGTCGATGACCCTGATGACTTCCAGCCGCAACGTTCCTCCGATGTGTGATACCGCACGCGACACTGGCTCCGCTAGCGACGAACCGTATAATCGTGCGACGACGACGCTGTCAAGGCGGCGTCCGCCAAGGAGATTGGGACCCATGAAGATACATGTCAGGGATGTCGTCAGCTTTTTCGGGCGGGACTACCTGGTCGAGGGCGTGGTCGGGTACCACGTGAACGGCAAGCGCTTTCAGCTGGCGCGCGCGGTCGACGGCGACGCGGTGTTATGGGTCGAGCCGGCGCGCGATGACGGAGACGAGCGGCTCATCGTCTTCAAGGAGATCCGGGATCTGGAGATGGCGATCCCGCCTCCGGCGACGATTCTCTACAACACCGCGACCTATCTGCAGCGCCTGACCGGCAAGGCCACCCTCGAGGTGTCGGGCGCGCTGCCCGACCGCAGCGCCGGCGCGGCGCAACTGTGGCGCTATCACGCGGCCGGCGATCTCGCGCTGCACATCGAGTCGGGCCCGTCGGGGATCTGGACGGCGGCCGGCGAGTCGGTGCATCGCGGGATGATCGACATCCTGCCCGGCAAGTAGCATGGGCAGCAGCTTCGGGACGCTGTTTCGCATCTCCACGTTCGGCGAATCGCACGGCGCGGCGGTCGGTGTCATCGTCGACGGTTGTCCGCCGCGGTTGCCGATCGCGGTCGAGGAGATCCAGGCCGAGCTCGATCGCCGCCGGCCCGGGCAAAGCGCGATCACCACGCAGCGGCGCGAGGCCGACGCGGTCGAGATCCTGTCGGGCGTGCACGACGGGCTGACGCTGGGCACGCCGATCGCGATGGTGGTGCGCAATCAAGACCAGCGCGGTGGCGACTACGAAGAGATGCGGACCAAGTACCGCCCGTCGCACGCCGACTACACCTACCAGGCGAAATTCGGAGTCCGCGCCTGGGAGGGGGGCGGACGCGCGAGCGCGCGCGAGACCATCGGGCGCGTCGCCGCGGGCGCGATCGCGCGCAAGGTGCTGGAGTCGCTGGCGCCCGGGCTGCAGATCGTCGCCTACGTCAAGCAAGTGCAGGCGCTGGAGGCGACGGTCGACCCCGAGACGGTGACACGCGCGGCGGTCGAGGCCAACATCATCCGCTGCCCCGAGGCGGCGATGGCCGAGCGGATGATCGCGCTCGTCGACGGCGCGCGCAAGGCGGGCGACTCGCTGGGCGGCGTGGTCGAGGCGGCCGCGCGCGGTGTGCCGGCCGGGTGGGGCGACCCCGTGTTCGACAAGCTCGACGCGGATCTGGCCAAGGCGATGCTGTCGTTGCCGGCAGCCAAGGGCTTCGAGATCGGCAGCGGCTTTCGCGGCACGCTGCTCTCGGGGATCCAGCACAACGATCCGTTCTACAGCGCGGACGGCAAGGTCCGCACCAGGACGAATCGCTCGGGCGGCGTGCAGGGCGGCATCTCGAACGGCGAGTCGATCCTGGTGCGCGTGGCGTTCAAGCCGACGGCGACGATCCTGCGCGAACAGGAGACGGTCGACGTCGACGGCAACGAGACGACGATCAAGGCGAGGGGCCGCCACGATCCCTGCGTGCTCCCGAGAGCGGTGCCGATCGTCGAGGCGATGATCGCGCTCGTGCTCGCAGACCACGCCCTCCGCCAGCGCGGGCAGTGCGGATAAGCGCGGGGAGGACTGTCTAGCTCGGCGGCCCCGACGGTGGGGTCGCCTCTCTTCTGATCGCCTCCAGCTCCACCTCGTCGAATTCGTAGCGCTCGCGGCAGAAGTTGCAGGTCACTTCGGCCTTGCCCTCGTCGAGAATCATCGACCGCAGCTCGCTCGCGCCGAGCAGCGTCAGTGAGGACGCCGCCCGATCGCGCGAGCAGGGACAAAAGAAGCTCACTGCGCGTCGATCCAGAACCTGCAGGGCGGGCAGCACGTCGCCCAGCGCCGCCTCGACCAGCTCCTCCGCCGTTGCCGGCCGCGTCTCCAGCGCCCGCGTGAGCGAGCCCGCGCGCAGGCGTTCGCGCGCCGACGCGACGATCTCGGCGCCCGCGCTGCCTGGCAGCGCTTGAATCAGGACCCCGCCCGAGATCGCGATTCCGCCCGAGCCCACGACCACCCCGTCGAGCAACCCATCGCAGGCGAGCGCGCTGTCGATCTGCTCGCTCGCGATCAGGTAGTGCTCGACGTCGTCGTCGATCTCGCCGCTGACGATCTGTGTCTCGCCGCTGAAGGTGTCGCGCAGGCCGAGGTCCCGCACCACGTGAACGATACCGCCGCGGCCGACGGCCGCCGCCAGGCTCAAGCGCTGGGGCGCGATCGCGGTCGCCGCCCGCAGCGCGGGCAACCGCGAGCCCGCGTGGCGCAGGTACGCGCGTACCCGCCCCGACGAGCTCGCGTCGACGGTGAGCCCGCCGAGCGGCCCATCACCCAGCACCTGCAACGTGACGCGCTCTTCGTCCTTGGTGAGCGTGCTGAGCAGCAGCCCCGCGGTGGTGCCGCGCGCCAGGGCCAGCGCCGCCGCGCCCTCCGACTGATGCCGTCGCGCCGCCTCCTCTGCCGCCGGTGTCGTCAGAGCCACGATCAACCGCGCGGCGCCGTCAGCTAAAATACAGCGCGCAATCTCGCCCGGCATTGTCGAAAGCATCACGCCGGGTAATGGTACGCTGGCAAAGGCTCGATGTCCCCTCCGCGACTCCCAACCCTCCTGTCGCTGCCCAACCTGCTGAGCCTGTCGCGGATCCCGCTCGGCGGCGCGTTCTGGCTGGTGCTGGGTCCGACTGCGCGCGGCTCGATCTGGGCCTTCGTGCTCATGGCCCTCGCCGCGCTGAGCGATGTGCTCGACGGTTACTTTGCGCGCCGCCAGGCCCGCCGCGCGGGCGGGCCGCCCGAACCCGATGGCGGCACCGGCGCCTGGCTCGATCCGATCTGCGACAAGATCTTCGTGGGCGCCGTGCTGGGCGCGATCATCGTGCGCCGCCATCCGCCGCCGCTGCTGGTCGTCCTCATCCTCACGCGCGAGCTCATCCAGCTGCCGATGGGCATCGCCTATCGGTTCATGCCGACGCTGCGCCATTGGCTGCGCTACGACTTCCGCGCCAGCATCCTCGGCAAGGCGGCGACCGTGGCGCAGTTTCTCGCGATCACCGCGCTCATGCTGGATCACCCGTCGCTCGCGCCCTTCGCGGTGATCGCGTTCGCGCTTGGCCTCGCTGCGCTGGCGGACTACATGTGGCGCGCGGTCCGGATCGGCAAGCGCCGCTTCGAGCAGGCGCAGTCGCGCGACGCGCATCCCTGACCGCTTCGTCGTTCTGCTCCGGCGGCCGCGCGGAGTGCTAGAGTTCGAGCGATGCGGCTCGCCAGCTCATCGCGTAACGGGCTCTGGCCCGGGCGTCTCGCGCTCCTGGCTGCGGGTGCGCTGGTGCTTGGCTGTGCGTCCGCGGCCACGCAGAGCCCGCCTCCACCGGTCGCGCCGGCGCGCCCCGCGGTCGAAGCGGGCTCGCGGGTTGAAAAGGTGCGCGAGGAGCTGCAGCTCGCGCCCTGGGACCTCGCGTTCTCGGCGGTGCGGGGGACCGGCATCGCCACCGAGATGGTAACGGCGCGAAATCTGACCGGCGAGCCGGTGACGGTGCGCGCGTTGCCGGTGCTCGCCGACGGAGCGACGCCGTTCGAGCTGCGCAATCCGCCGAAGCTGCCGGCGATCGTGCCGCCCAAGGGCCAGCTGTCCGTCGAGGTGACGTTCGCGCCGTCGGCGAGCGCAGTGCTGGGCGTGCACCGCGCGCTGCTGCGATTCCAGACCGGCCCCACGCCCGAGGACGGTCCGGGCACCGATCTGTCCGCGCTGGCGACGCTGGGTCGGCCCGGCGATCACGAGCCGACGCTGGCGGAGGTGATCGAGGCGCTGGGCTACGCCGTCGACGTGCGCACCGCACGCGCCTTTGGGCCGGCGCCGGCGGCCGCCGCAACCGCGCGGCCCGAGGGCGACGAGGTTGCCGTCCAGCTCTTCACGCGCGCGGCTCCGTCGGTGGTGGCGGTGAACCCGGTGGCGCGTTTCTCGGCCGACGGTCCGCGCCCCTTCGGCCCCTACACCATCGATGCAGCCGGCGTGGCGCCCCAGACGCTGGCGACGCTCGTCGACGGGCAGCACCAGACACTGAACCCCGAGCTGGAGCCGGGCGGCAACGCCAGCTTCGATCCCGGCGCCGGCGTCTTCGGCCTGTGGGTGCGCGCGGGCAAGCGCACGATGTACACCGAGGACCAGCGCAACACGGGCGGCGACAAGCACGCGGCGCGCGTCTTCCCGCTGCGCGCGCGCGGCGGCGCCGCGGTGCCGAACGCTTACCTGGTCGCGTTTCGCGACGCCGGCGACGACGCGTTCCAGGACTACGTCTTCGTGCTCTGGAACGTGAAGCCGGCGGGCAGCGCAGCGGCGACCAGCGCCCCCGCGGCTACAGCGCCCGCTCCGCGATCTCCGTGAGCTCGGCGTCGGTGAGCGGCAGCGGATTCGCCTTCATGCTGCTGGCGACCCTGGCCTTTTCCACCAGGTCGGGGATGTCGGCGGCGGTCATGCCGTAGCGCGCGAGGCCCGGCACCGCCAGCGCGGCGCAGAGCTCGTCGAGCCAGGCGATGCCGTCAGCGGCGACGGCGTCCGCGTGTCCGGTCAGCAGCACGGCGATCTCGCGAAAGCGCGCGCGCGCCGGATGCTCGGACGCGCGCGTCTCCAGCGCGCGCAGGTTCACGCGCATCACGTGCGGCAAGAGCGCGGCGCAGGCGGCGCCGTGGGGCGCGGGCCAGCTGCCGCCGACGGGCGCAGCGAATCCGTGCACCGCGCCGAGCCCGGCGTTGGCCAGGCACAGCCCGCCGAGCAGGCTCGCCAGCGCCAGGTCCTCGCGCTCGGCCGCGTTCGCGCCGCGGCCGCCGACGGTATCGTGGTAGGCGGGTCGCAGCGCGCGCGCCGAGCGGGCGATCCCCTCGCGCGCCAGCGCGTCGGTGACCGGGTTGGCGCGCGACGAGAGAAACGGCTCGATCAGCTGCGACAGCGCGTCGAGCCCGCTGCTGGCGACCACGGTCGCGGGCAATCCGACCAGGAGATCCGGATCGACGATCGCGGCGCGCGCCAGCATCAGCGGGCTGCGCAGGCTCGCCTTCACGCGGTGCTCGGTCGACGCGAGCACCGCGTTCCTGGTGACCTCGGAACCGGTGCCGGCGGTCGTGGGCGCCGCCAGGAACGGCAACCCGGGCCGCTCGAGCGTGCGCCCGCTGCCCACGACCTCCAGGTAGTCCAGCGGATCGCCGCCGTTGCCCAGCAGCGCCGCGATCGCCTTGCCGGCGTCGAGCGCGCTGCCGCCGCCGCACGCGATCACGACGTCGCAGCCAGCGTCGCGCGCCTGCGCGGTCGCGTCGCGCACCAGCGCCACCGTCGGCTCACCGGCGACGGCGACCGCGTTCGGCGCCGGCGTCAGGCCCGCGCGTTTCAGCGCCGCTTCGAGCGGCGCCAGGCGCGCCGGCGAACCGCCGCCGACCAGCAGCGGGCGCGATCCGAAGGCGCGCACGATCGCCGGGATCTGCGCCGCCGTGCCGGCGCCGAACAGGATCCGCGTCGGCGCCGCCAGCTCGAAGGCGGTGCTCACCAGCCGGCGTCGTCGGGGAAGACGTTCTCGTACTTCACGGCGGCGCGCGGCTCGGCCATCAGGTCGGCGACCGCGTCGCGCCACGCCAGGTAGTGCGCCGTCTCCCGATGCGCGGCCTGCGCGTCGGGGTGCCTGTAGACCTCGACCAGCGCGAAGCGCGTCGGATCCTCGCGCGACTGGAGGACGTCGAAGCGCACGATGCCCGGCTCTTTCACGCTCGCCTGTGCGTTGGCCAGGGTTGCCGCGCGGAAGGCCGCGACCGCGTCGGGCTTCACGTGGACCTGGACCTGGACGATGTACAGCGACTGCGGCATGGCCCGAACTCTAGTGCACCGCTCTCGAAATATCATCCACGCCGCGCTGTCGGCGCGCGAGACCGGCGGCGAGAAGGCGGCCCGCCAAAAAAGCGACGCCGGCGTGCGCGCGGTCGCCATTCGGCCGCGCTGATCTTGGTAGATCTCCGAGGGATGTCCCTCCAGTCTCCAACGGGCTCGTGGCCGGGACGGCGCGCGCGCACCGTCGGGAACGTGCTGCTCGTCGCGCTCGCGTTGGTGCCGGCGCCCGCGCGCTTGGCCGCCGCCGACCCGGCGCCGGCGAGCCCTTCGCTGCTGTCGGCCGCCGAGGTGCATTGGCTGGAGCAGCGCGGCTGGCTCGAGCGCGACCCGGCGCGCGTGCTGCGCGCGCTCGGCCCGTACGCCGACCGCGTCACGGGCGCCGAGCACGTGCGGCTCGACGACGTGCGTGTCGCGCACATCGAGGCGCTCGAGTGTGTGCTCGGCCGCGTCGCCGCCGCGCGCCTGGGCGTGGCGCAATTCTTCACCGATCCGCTGTTCCGCGCCGGCAGCGCGACGCCGCTGGCGGTGCTGCTCGATCCCGCGACGCTGAGCGTGCTCGACCAGGTCTTCGACCTGCACACGATCTTTCCGCCGACGGTGACGCCCGCGCCGCCCGCCGCGCCCGTGCACATGCGCTTCCTGCTCGCCGGGCAGGGCCGGCTGCTCATGGCCTATGACGGCACCGCGACCTACGCGCACCGCGACGACGCCTATTCGATCTTTGGCAACCGCGACTACGAGATTCACCCGTTCGCCCGCATGACCATCGGCATGCACAAGAGCGATCCGGCGATGCTCGACGTCTCTATCGCCGACGGTCCGCACGCGTCGCTGCAGCCGTTCAAGAAGCACGTGCTGTTTCTCTGGCCGGAGATTCACGGCCTCTACGTGCACGGCCGCGACGTGACCGCCGATACCAGCGTGATCGACCGCAGCATCCGCCCGCCGCCGATCGATTGGCGCAGCGGCCCGGCGTCGGGCGCGCGGCGGCTGGCGCAGAACGGCTGCCCCGCCGACGGACCGTGGGGCGGCCGTTGACCTGGACGGCCGCGAACTTCTCTGACCCGCAGTGCCTCTACGGCTCGCGCTTCATCACGCGCGCGATCCGCTTTGGCAGCTCCTGTTCTTCGAGCTTTTCCAGCGGCAGGGGCAGCGCCAGCGACCAGTTGGGCCACGCCGTGGTCGTACCCGGCATGTTGGGGCGCTCCACGACGGCGAGCGCATCGTCGAGCGTCGCCAGGATCACGCGCGAGGGCGCCGTCGCCAGCGCGCGATAGGTCAGCTCGACCGCGACCTCGGCCGGCGCGCCCGGCGGGATCGCCGCTTCGCGCTCGATCTTGTCGCGCAGCGCAGCCATGCCGGCTTCGTTGGGCGCCAGGCCCGCCGCCAGGCTGCCCGCGACGTCGCCGCCGGTCCACAGGCCCGCGATCGTCGCCAGGTCGTGCGTGGTCACACCCGACAGCGCCATCTCGGGGAACGCGCTCGCCGGCACCGGCTCGAAGTACATCAAGCGATACGACAGCATGCGCTGCTCGGCCAGCTTCCCGCGTACGCCCTCCTCGACGGTGCCCAGGTCCTCGCCGACGATGAACGCACGCGCGCGGTGGCTCTCGACCGCGACGATCGACAAGAGCTCGTCGGCGCGCGAGCGCACGTAGGCGCCACCCCTCGCCCCGAGGCCGCGCGGGATCCAGAACAGGCGGAAGAGGCCCATGACGTGATCGATGCGCAGGCCGCCCGCGTGGCGCAGCATCGCGCGGATGGTCTCGCGGAACGATCGATAGCCGGTCGCGCGCAGGCGATGTGGGATGAACGGTGTCAGGCCCCAGTCCTGGCCGTCGACGGCGAACTCGTCGGGCGGCGCGCCCACCGACACATCGCTGGCCAGCAGATCTTGCCAGCACCAGGCGTCGGCGCCGGCGACGTCGAGCCCGATCGGCAGGTCGTTGATGATTGCGATCTCCTTGGCGGCGCGCGCGAGCTGCTCGTCGATCAGCCACTGCAACCACGCGTGGAAGCGCACGCGGCGCGCCTCGTGCGTCACGAAGCGCGAGACCTCGACGCCGTCGGGGCGGCGGTACTCCTGGGGCCAGCGGCGCCAGTCCTTGCCGTGCCGCTCTGCCAGCGCGCAGTACGTGCCAAACTGGGTCAGCGCCTCGCCCTGTTCCTTCCAGAAACCGTCGAAGCCGGCGTCGCCCGTGAACTGATCGAAGATTCCTTCCAGCGCTTCCATCTTCAAAGTGAAGATCGCGTCGCGATCGATGCGCCGCGCACGATTGAGCGCGTGCCCCGCCTCGGCCAGCCGCGGCAGGTTCGCGCCCAGCGCCTCGGCGGCGCCCGGCACTTCTTCGATGCGCAGGAACAGCGGGTTGCGAAAGCGCCGGCTGCTCGGGTAATACGGCGACGGCTCGATCGGACGCACCGGCGTCGGCGCCGTGAACGGGTTCACCATGATCACGCCGGCGCCCAGCGCTTCGCGCGACCAGCGGCCGAGCCGCCGGAGGTCGGCGAAGTCGCCGATGCCCCAGCTTGCGCGCGAACGGGCCGCGTAGACCTGCGCCGCCCAGCCCCATGTGCGCAGATCGTCCGGCAAGTGACAGGCGCCCGGCGTGACGATCACCAGTGTCTGCGCGCTACCGGCGCGCGGCTCCAGCTGGTGGTAGCCGATGGGCAGGTCGGGCGGCAGCGCGCGCTCGACACCGATGACCGTGCCGTCCTCCAGCGTCAGGCGTCCAGGCGCCGCGATGAATGGGCTGTCGCCGGCGCGCACGACCTTGACGCGGCCATGGACGTCGTCGTCGATCGCCGGCAGCGCGGCCGGGCTTGGCGACCCGTGGTGTCCGTGTGTCCGGTTTTCCGGCGAGTGCGCTTCAGCCGCGAGCGGCGGTTCCGAGGCAATGCCCATCGCCGCCCGCAGCGCGGCGCGGGTCGCCCGGCTGGTCACGTGCTCGATCCCCAGCGCGTCGTGGTACCGGTCGTCGATCCCCCACTGGTCGGTCATGTTCGAGTCAATCTAACCCGGGAGCGCGATTGCCCGCGACCCTGTCGGTGAACGTCGCGGCAAATGAATGTCGATGTCGGGAGTTTCGCGACGGTTGCCCGGTCTCCGGTGTGCTGATGATCGTGCTACTTTAGCCGGCGCAGATGGCGGGTCATGGTCGGTACACCATCGTCAGCAAGCTGGCCGATGGCGGCATGGCCGAGATCTTCCTCGGGAACCAGCACGGCGCCGAGGGATTCCAGAAACCGGTGGTGTTGAAGCGGATCCTGACCGCGTTCTCCGCCGACCCGCAGTTCCGCAACATGTTCCTCGACGAGGCTCACATCTCGATGAGCCTCAACCACAGCAACGTGGTTCAGGTGCTCGACCTCGGCGTCTCGAGAGGCCGCTATTTCCTCGTGCTCGAGCTGGTCGACGGCTGGGACCTCGACAAGATCCTGCAGCGCGCGAAGGCCGCCTCGATGGTCTGGCCGCCGGCGCTGTCGCTGTATGTGGTCGGCGAGGTCTGCCGCGCGCTGGCGTTCGCCCACGGCAAGCTCTATGACGGCAAGCCGCTGGGGATCGTCCACCGCGACATCAGCCCCAACAACGTGCTCATCAGCGAGCAGGGCGAGGTGAAGCTGGCCGACTTCGGCATCGCCAAGGCGCAGCGCAAGCGCGAGCAGACCGCGGCCGGCGTGATCAAAGGAAAGATCGCCTTCATGTCGCCAGAGCAAGCGACGGGCGCGCCGATCGATCGCCGGTCGGACCTGTTCTCCGTCGGATCGATGCTCTACCTGATGGCGACCGACAAGCTGCCATTCGAGTCGGCGACGGATCTCGAAGCGATCTTCCGCGTGCAGCGCGCCGACTTCACCGCTCCCGAAGTGGCGCGGCCCGGTGTCGGGCCCGAGGTGTCGCGCATCATCATGCGCGCGATGCGGCTGGCGCCGGCGGAGCGCTATCAGACCGCCGACGAGATGCTGGTCGACGTCGAGCGCGTGCTGCGCACCGAATATCAGTCGGCGGGGCAGACCGAGCTGAAGCTGTGGATGGCGCAGCTGGCGCGGCGCGACGGATCGCAATCGATCGGCAAGACGCGCCCGGGAAGCATGGCGACGATCGCCGACGGCGGCGGCACCGACGTCAACGTCCTCGGCAGCTCGTTCGAGCTGGTCGACTTCGACGACGTGGCGGTGAGCCACAGCGACGCGGCGTTCGCGCCCGGGGCGATCGTGTCGGGCGGCCCGAGCGGCCAAGCTGGGCCAGGTGGAAAAGGCCCGCCGCCGATCCCGCAGGGGACGCCGTCGAGTCTGGCGCCGATCCCGCCCGAGATGGCGGCCCCGCCGCGCGACACGGCGGCGATGCGCGCGGTCGAACAGAAATCGCGCGGACTGCGCGGCTTCTGGTTCGGCGCGATGTTCGCGCTGGCAGCGGTGATCGGGGCGCGCTACGCGATCGAGTGGGCCCGCACGCAGCCGTTCTTCGGCCGTGTGCTCGGCAATGTGTCGGCACCCGCGCCGCCGACCGCGCTCGCGCCCCCGGTGGTCGTGGCGCCGGCGGCGCCGCTGGCAAAGCCCGCGCGCGTCGCTGCTGCCGAGGGGAAGGGCGCGCCGGCGAAAGATGAGCCGTCGCCCGCGGTGACGGCCAGCGCTCCCGACGCTGCAGCCGCGAAGCCGGCCGAGACCGAGGCGGCGGTGGCCGCTGCGCGCAAGCCCGACGCGGGCGGCGGCGTGGCGGCGGGCGAGGCGGCGGAGCCCGACGAGGAGGCGCTGTTGCGCCAGGCGCTGCCCAACGCCGAGACCACGGTCATCGGTGAGGAAGAGGCCGACTCGCCGTCGGCCGAGACGAAGACTCCCGCGAAGGGCAGCAAAGCGTCAGGGCGCGCGGCGACGGCGTCGAAGGCGGCCAAGCCCGAGACGGTGTCGCTGCACATCACCAGCACGCCGGTGGGCGCGGTCGTGCGGACGAAGTACAAGGTCCTCGGGCGGACGCCGATCAGCCTGCACTTTCGCGGCGGCAACACGTATGAGCTGGTGTTCATCAAGCAGGGGTACGCGCAGGCCGTCAAGCGCGTCACCATTGCCGGCGCCGGCGCGAAAGATCGTAAAGTCGCGGTCGTGTTGAAGAGGAATCGCACGCCCGCCGGACGCCCGAGCCTGTTCCACATTCACAGATGAACGGCGTGCGAGGCGCGCTGTTCTTCGCTGCCATCGGCGGCGTTGCTGCGTCGGTCTGGGCGGCGTCGCCGGCGTCGCCCCTGTCACCGGCGCCGCCTTCGGCCCCCGCGGCACCGCTGGCGCCGGCTGCACCGGTCGCGCCGTCGCCGCCCGCCGCCGCGGACGGTCGGGCGCTGCGGGTTGTCGCGGTCGGCGCCCTCGAGCGGGCGCGCGCGCGCCTGTCGTCGCTCGACGAGGTCGCGCGCACCATCAGCTTCCCTTCGATCGAGATGTTGATCGAGGACGCGGATCGGCGCCAGGCGGCGATCACCAACCCGGCGCGCGACCAGGCATTCGTGGAGCGCCAGTTGGAGACCGCGCGTGCCTTCGCCGACAGGCTGGCCGCCGGCGACGATCCTTATCGCGAGGGGCGCGGCACCGGCGTCGTCGTGAAAGCGTACCGCGATGACTTCGATCAGACGCTGCAGCCGTACGCGCTTTACCTGCCACGCGGCGAAGCGCCCGCGGGGGGGTGGCCGTTGCTGGTCTCGTTGCACGGCGCCTACTCGAACCACCGGCTGAACATGCGCCGGGTGTTCGGCAAGTCGAATCGCCCCGGCGAATCCGACGAGGAGGCGACGCGCAACGAGCTGGCGCTGCCCGACGCGCCGATGATCGTCGTCTCGCCGTTCGGCCGCGGCGAATTCATGGGTTTTCAGGGGCTGGGCGAGCGCGACGTGCTGCGCGTGATGGCCGACGTGCGCCGCGCCTACAACGTCGATCCCGATCGCGTCTATCTGACAGGCCTCTCGATGGGCGGCGAGGGGACCTGGCACATCGGCCTGCGCCACCCGGATCTCTTCGCGGCGATCGTCCCGGTCTGCGGCATCACCGACGCGCGACAATGGATCGGTGGCGCGACCGCGGCGCTGTTCGACCCGGCGCTGCTCGGCCTGACCACGGCGCAGGCGGTGGCGGAGAACGCCTCAAATTTGACGGTCACGTTCTTTCACGGCGACGCGGACCCGACGGTCAAGGTCGCGCAGTCGCGCGCGATGGCCGAGCGCTATCGCCAGCTCGGCTGGCTCGGCAAGAACGTGCGCTACAACGAGCTGCCGGGTGTGAACCACTTCGCCTGGGAGCCCGCGTATCGCGACGCCGCGATCTTCAAGCTGCTCGACGGTGTGAAGCGCGATCCATTTCCGCGCCACGTGATCTACAGGACGTACTCACTACGCTACAACCAGGCGTACTGGCTGCGCATCGACGCGTTCGACCACGGCCTGGCCATGTCCACGATCGAAGGCGATGAGGACGGGGCGAAGTTCGCCGTGCGCGCCGACAACGTCAGCGCGTTCTCGCTGTTGCTCGACGCGAAGCACGTCCCCGCGGGTCGCGCGATCACCGTCGTCGCGGGCGGCGCGACGATCTACCAGGGCGCGGCGCGCCCGGTGCTCAGCTTCGCGCGCACGGGTGCGAGCTGGCGCGCGGTCGCGGCGCCGCCGCCCGCGGCGCCCATGCCCGACCACGGTTCGAGCGGCCTCTTCAGCCGCGCGCTCGCGCGCGAGCGACCGCACGTCTATGTCTACGGCACGCGCGGACCGCCGGCCATCACCGCCGCGAATCGCGCGCTTGCACGGGCTCTCGGCGATTGGGGACACGGTGTGCGCGCCCAGTTCGCGGTCAAGGACGCCGACATCGCCAACCTGGATCTGGTGCTGATCGGCAGCGCGCGCAGCAACGCCATCCTGCAGCGCCTGGCACCGTCGCTGCCCGTCGACGACCGCGCCGATCGCCTGGTCGCGGGTTCGGTGTCGATCACCGACGCGGATCGCGCGTATCGCGTGGCATGCCCGAACCCGCTGTCGGCCGGGCATAACATCTTGGTGTACGGCGCGGACACCGAACGAGGGCTGGCGATGTTTCAGCGCTTCGCCAGGGCGAACGCAGCGTCGTGGGGGCCGGAGTCGAACCTCGACTACCTGGTCTACGACGGCGCGGGGAAGATCCGCGCGTCGGGCGTGTTCAGAGATCGCTGCCAGATCGGGAAGTGACTGGAGAAGAGCTCGAAAG
>Ga0265314_10001343_pt1 | contig 27813 bp, 32 predicted proteins | sample 4126metaG_FD_203106 | JGI IMG/M metagenome (GOLD analysis project Ga0265314, IMG submission 203106) | Rhizosphere microbial communities from Carex aquatilis grown in University of Washington, Seatle, WA, United States - 4-1-26 metaG | ecosystem: Host-associated > Plants > Roots > Rhizosphere >... | reverse complement strand
TCCAGTTTCGGTGGCCAAATGCCGGGTCCTAGGGTCGAGTAAGATCGTCGGTTCGGCCGTCGGTCGATATTGTCGTGCCTTCGCGCCCGGCGTCCGTTGACGCAAACAAATCGCGCGCAAGAGATACTATCCTGCTGAGGGAATCGTCGTCTCGCAGCGGATCGTGATGAAAGAGAATGAGGCGTTTTACTTTCGCCTGGGCAGCGATCTTTGCAGCCTCCAGCCATGTGCTGTGCCCCCAGCCGGCACGTTGAGAGTATTCTTCCGGAGTGTACTGGGCATCTGCGATAAACAGGTCCGCGCCGCTCGCATGCTCCTGCAGGATCGCATCGCTTTCGACGGCGCCATGTTCGAAATCTGTGGCATAGACTACGATCTGTCCGTGGCACTCAATCCTGAAACCGCTGCACCCTTGAGGATGCCGCAGCGGAAATGACCGGATGAGAAATGGGCCGATTTCAAAAGGGCTATACGCTGTGAATTGCCGGAGCTCCTTGGCCGCTGCGGCGGCGTCAAAGGCCAAAGGAAAGAATGGCGGCGACATCAACGCCGACAGTGTGGCATGCAAAGACCCGACAGGCGCGTGCGAATGAAATCGAAGGGTGCTGTCCATGAAGAGAGGCGCGAAAAAGGGGATACCCAGCAGGTGGTCCCAGTGAAAGTGGGAGAACAGGATATCTTCATTGAGCCGCTGCGTTCCCCGGCTGCGGAGCATACGATTGCCAAGCCGCCTCAGGCCGCTGCCCCCATCCAGCACGATGCGCCTTCCTTCTGCCTCAACTTCAACGCACGCAGTCTCCCCTCCGAAGTACAGATTCTCGCGTTGTGGAGTGGGGATGGCGCCTCGCACTCCCCAGAAGGTAACGTTCACTTTTTGGTCCGCCATTTCACTGCATGGAAAATGTGCAGCATCGCGATGGGTATGAGAGGTTCCTCACCTGTCTGTAGAATAGCCCTTCAAAGTAGTTTAGAATAGCGAGCAACCGATGGATTCCCCCCATACGCAACGGGCTTGGCTCTGCCCCATCCTTGAAGCTTCAACCTGGGTCTTCTCCGCAGCATTGGCGACGCTGCGGCTTCCGCGGGCCGTTCCAGCGGAGAACTTCTAGTGCTATGCAGAATGACTCCGTAATTTCGATCAGGAATGTCGATCACTTCTACGGCAGCGGAGCCTTGCGCAAGCAGGTGCTCTTTGATATTTCTACCGAGATTTCACCCGGTGAGATCGTGCTGCTCACAGGGCCATCGGGATCGGGCAAGACCACCCTGCTTACCCTTGCCGGGGCGTTGCGATCGGTACAGCACGGCAGTGTGACGATCCTTGGACGCGAGTTGAACGGCGCAACCAGTGGCCAGCTGGTCAAGATACGCGAGGATATTGGCTTCATTTTTCAACATCAAAACCTGCTCGCTTCGCATACCGCAATTCAGAATGTCGAGCTATCGCTCGGCGTGGTGCCGCAACCGTCGAAGGCTGATGTACTGAGCCGATGCGCCGAGGCGCTTGAAACCGTCGGCCTCAAACAGCGCATGCACTACTATCCGGAGCACCTCTCCGGTGGACAAAAACAGCGCGTCGCCATTGCCCGCGCCCTGGTGCGCAAGCCGCGCATTGTGCTTGCCGACGAGCCTACTGCCTCTCTCGATCATAAGTCGGGTCGCGAAGTGGTAGACCTGATGCGTGCGCTGGCCAAGCAGCAGGGCTGCGCCATTCTTATGGTTACCCACGACAATCGCATCCTCGACATCGCTGACCGCATCCTCACCCTGGAAGACGGACACATAACTACATTTGCTGCCGGTTTGGCTGCTAACACCGGACACCTGCTCACCGCCTTTGCGCAGTTACAACGCAAAGGCAACTTGGTGAAACACGTTCACGATTTGTCGGATAAGCAGTTTCACGAAATTGTGCAGCAAATGACCGTCGAGTTCGAACAATTCCTTGCGACCCTTGAATTAGGGAATCGGGATGCAATCGAGGCATTGATCGACCAGATTCTCGACGCCGTCACCAGCAAGGTCAAGCTCATCATCGGCGCCGACCGGGCCTCTATCTTCATTGTCGATTCCGCTCGTGGCATTCTGCATTCCCGCATCGCGCAGGGCGCCGATGGCACCCGCATCGAAATCAAGTTTCCCCTTGGAAAAGGCATCGCGGGACGTGTGGCGAACACCGGAGAGGTCTTGAACATTGCGGACGCTTATGCCTCGCCCGACTTCAACCCGGCCATCGATCGCGAAACCGGTTATCGCACGCGCACCATCCTTTGCATGCCCGTCTTTGATCGCAAGAGAAACGTGCTGGCAGTAGTACAGATGTTGAACAAAACCGGCGACGGAGCATTTACCGAGGCCGACGAAACAACCTTTCGTGAATTCATTGAGCCCTTGGGCGTGATTCTGGAAAGTTCGCTCCGTCTTGGACGCTAGTTGAGTTTTGGGCCGTGCATCGCATTGACACAGAGGCGTAATCGGCCTCGATTCGCCGCTTCGGATCGGATCTTTTGGGTTCTCCTGCGGAGGTCAAGCGGAAACGAACTCCAGACAAGATTGCGAAATCATTTCTGTCCCGAGGCTCGGCGGTCTGCGTTATTGAAATCGACTGGCCGCGTAACCTCCTGGAGCACTGATCCAGCTGAATGGCCGCCGCAGTCGTGTGCCTCGGTGGCCCATCGCTGCCTTCATTTTTTGCGCTCTGACCTCGCAACTCCGCTTCAACCCGTGCTGATGTCCCGCTTCCGCGACGATGGTCGCCAGGAGATCATTCGACGCGAGATCCGAGTCCAGGGGGTTGCTCATTCCGGAGCTCGAAGGCAAAACCAGTAGAATCGCCGCCAGCAAAACTTGCAACGAACCGGGTGAAGAAAGAACATGGCAAGAAGGCCATCGAATGAATGGAACTCGCCTGCCTTGAATTTGACCGAGTTGCAGCGGGGGCAGGCATGGCGAAACCACAATACCCGCGGCAGCCAATTCGGCCAGGTGGTCGATGCTGTGTTCATCTAAAGCTTCCTTTCAGCGGAGACACGGAATTCGTTACCGATCGATTCCGACTCCCCCACTGGAATTTGCGTCCAGCCATGAGAGCAGGCAACGGACACTGCCCGTGGCGAGTGCCATGCAGGAATCAGCAGCCCCGTAATAGAGGTGAATCGTATCCTCATCCGCGCCGATGGTCTGGCCGCAAGGAAACACTACATCGCTTACATCTCCGCCACGTTCGTATGGCGCCTCAGGGCCGAACATCCAGGAGTTTCCTCGTTGCAGGCAGACTTCCGGTCTCTCAAGGTCAAAAAGTGCGAGGCCCAGGCGGTAAATGCTTCCCGCGGCTGTCTGGCGCACTCCGTGGTAGATAGTCAGCCAGCCTCTCGGCGTTTCGATTGGCGGAGAGCAAAGACCAATCTTGTTCGCGTCCCACCATCCTCCGCGGCGCGCTTCCAGAATGACTTTATGTCTGCCCCAGTAGCGCAAGTCAGGAGAGTACGAGATCCACATGTGAGCGCCGGTCGGAGTGACCGGTCGGTGGATCATGGCCCAGTAGCCGTTGATCCTTCGCGGCAACAGAGCAGCATCCTTATCCTCAGGCGGCATGATCACGCCGAATCGCTCGAAGCTGCGGAAGTCTCTGGTGAGCGCCAGTGAAACCCCGGGCCCGCCGCGCGCAAAGGAAGTGTACGCTACCGCATATTGCTCGAGTTCCGGAACATAGGTGATGCGGGGATCCTCGATGCCCCAGATCTCTTCCGGGTAATCGCGCGGATTGGCCAACAACGTGGGCTCGGGATCGATGCGCCAATGGTCGATTCCATTCTCAGAACGTGCGGCGCAAAGGTGCGACAGGCCACTCCTGTCTTCCACGCGGCAAAGCAACAAGGTGTCTCCGCCGGATAATCGGACTGCCCCCGCGTTGAAGACGCTGTTGATCGGATAAGGCCAATGCTCGCGACTGAGGATCGGATTGCCGGAATAGCGAGTAAACAAAGGAGTGTCTTGGCATGCTTCCGGATTCTGTTGACTTGGAGAAGATTCCTCAGGCAAAGCCACTGCATGACTAGATGGGTTCAAAGCGAGATACTCATTTCCTGTTGCATTTCATTTTCGTGGGTTACTGTCGCACCTTGCATTTCGAGGAGCGCCAACAGGAACGAAAGCGTTGATTCCGCTCCCTGATTTTCATTCACGCGATCGGGATGGAGCCCGTCTCGGCAGCCGCCTGTAGATGGATCGTAGAGAGATGCTTGCAGGTCGTTATTGCCGAGGAACCACTTGAAGACACATTCGGCTTCTTCGCGCCAGCGTTCATCATGCGTCAGCCCGTATGCCTCAAAACAAGCAGAGATCGTGGCACAGGCTTCGACCGGCTGCTGATCGAAGCGGGCCCTTTGCGTACCCTCGGCGAAGTTTCCGCTTGAGCCAATGGGCACAAAAACATCGCTGTCACCGCAGTGCTGGATAGCTACTAGCCATTCGAGGGACTCGATTCCCGCTGTGATCATTCTCTTGTTGTTGCTGCGCCGGCCGGCCAGGATAAGCGCTTGAGACAGCCTTGCATTTGAATACGAAAGACTCTTCTCAAACCAATGCCAGGCCGGGGAATAACTGCGTTCGTAAATGTCCAGAAGGCGATTGGCCAGCGTGTTACGAACCCCTTGCATCGCCCTGTCGCCGGGGAACCAGTCGAGATAGGCTTGCAACCCCAGCACGGTGAATGCCCAGGCGCGCGGACTGCTGAAAGTCAGAGTCGCAGGAACGGCGGCTTGAAAGAGCCTCCCTGCCGCTCCCCGCAACCCGGCATTCTGCGCGCGGCCAAGCACATCGCCCAAAGCCCAAATCGCCCTGCCATGGCTGTCTTCCGATCCAACATCCTCCAACCATTTCCGGTCATATCCCAGGAAGTTCCTGAACCGTCCAGTGTCTGAATGGAATGCAAGCCAGAGAAAGCTGAGATACCGGCGGGAAAGATCGAGTTGCTCTGCCTTGCGTTCAGGCGAAGCTGACTCACTTAGGCGAGTGGCAACGATGAGCGCCCGCGCGTTGTCATCGGTAGTGTAGCCCTCGCTCGTATTGGGCACCGAGAAGATGGCATGCTGCAACATGCCCGTATCGTCGGTCATGGTTGACAAATGAGTAGTGTTCAAAAGAGGCAAGGCATCGTTTGCAGCCATCGGATTCGCCGCCCCATCGCCCGGTTGGGCGACTCTTGGCAGCAGTGATCGTTCAAAGCGGGCTCGTTGGAAGCTCGCCATGTAAGCCCGCGCTGTTTTCGGCCATGTGGTTCCTCGGGAATAAAGGTAAGCGCGTTTCCGCATGGCGTGGCGTTCCGCATCGTTTTCAAGAAGGGCGACAACAGCTTGCGCTATAGCATTCGGACTTTCAAAGGGAACAATCACGCCTCTATTGTCCGCGAGTAACTCCTTAGCATGCCAATACGGCGTGGAGACGATTGCCTTGCCTGCGCCCAGCGCAATTGCCAGCGTGCCGGAGACAACCTGCGCTTCCTGCCGGTAGGGCGTGATATAGATGTCGGCGGCGCCTACGTGCTCCACAAGCTCTTCCGCACTCACAAATCGGTTGTTCAGGATCAAATGCGAAGAAACACCAAGCTGCTTCGCCAGAGCCTGCAATTCTTCGCGGTAGCGCTCGCCTTCGCGCCGTCGAATATGAGGATGTGTTACGCCGGAGACGATGTAGACCACATCCGGATAACTGCCGAGAATCGCAGGCAGCGCCCGGATGACGTTTTCAATTCCTTTGTTTGGAGACAACAAACCGAAGGTGAGCAGAACAGACTTGCCTTCAGTACCAAAGCGGTCTTTGAAGTAATTCGGGTCCATGAAAGGGAGATCTGGAACCCCGTGTGGAATCACGTCAATCTTCGCGCCCGGAACCGCGTACACTTCGCGCAGCAATTGGGCAGCTAGCTCGCTCATGACCACCAGACGGTCTGAAAGCTGTCCAATCTCTTCAAGGATGATGCGTTGATTTGCGTCCGGTTCACGGAGAACCGTATGCAGAGTGGTGACCAGGGGCATCTTCAATCTGCGTAGCAACGCTAGAATGTATCGGCCCGCGACGCCACCGAAGATGCCATATTCATGTTGCAGACAGACAAGATCGTTGCCATTGAAATTGAGGAACTCGGCGGCCCGTTCGTAGGAGGAAAGATCCTCCTGGATAAGTTCCAAGCGCACCTGCTCCGGATAGTCGTAGCTCGAATCAGGATCGTTGACGGGAATGGCAAACAGCCGTCCCTCTCCGAATTCGGCAGTGACAGCATTACATAGGTCGGTAGTGAAAGTCGCGATTCCGCACTCACGCGGCAAGTAATTTCCAACAAATGCAATGCGCGTGGGCAGAGGCGGGGTGCAGGCTTTGAGTACGATAGGCGATGAAGCCAAGGGCGCGGGTACTTCAATTGGCCCTAGCGAACCTATAATTCCATGAAGAGACATCATAGCCTCCTTTCAAATTGGGAACCCAGCCGCGCCTGGGTTTATTGCGTATAGCTTGCGAGTGAGCGGTGGACGCTATTCCGAACCCGCTTCTTCTTTGCCGCTGCAATCGACTTATCTCGCCACAACAGGCAGGGGATGCTGTCCCGCAGCTATGTCCAGCGAGGCGTGCCGCTGAATCTGAAGCGTCTGTACCCTGACATTTGCGATCTGAAATCCCGGGTACTTTGTTATCTGAACAGAATCAAGCTCGGCAGCGTTGAATCGCATTGATACTCCCTTGAGCGCACGGGACAAGGCGTGGTGGAATGCCGCTTCTCCCGTTAACCCAAAGCCTCTTCGGGAACATGCCTCCTGCAGCCACATGAAATGCCAGCCAGCTTGGCGAACCATGGCGTCGAAAACGAGCGCAGGGATCTCTTCAACAACGGACCACTCCTTGCCGATGGGCTGCCGGCTGAGGTCAAACCGATCCGGCAAGATGCATCCGTTGCGCAGAAAAACAGAATGCAACTTCACGGTTGCACGCTTTTGGATGCTGCACGCGCCTGCTTGCCGATGGAGCGAATCAAAGGACTGTCCTGCGCGAGTGGAGTGCCGGAGCGCGAATGTTCTGCAACAAAATCCTCAGCAAAACTCAATGGATTTGCCTCAATCGCATCCGGTTCCGCATTGGAGAAGCCGGTTGCATCGGGCTGGCTCTCGAGCGGACAAAGATGGGGTTGTGTGTGGTCGCGGGAAGACAGGTGGTTCTTTTCGTGGCTTCGTTTGATCAGGCCCACGGCGACTCCAGTGGTTCGGTTGCGTACCTGAATGTTGCTCGTCTGGAGCGAAGCCTGGAATGCCAGAGGCGAGAAGGGGGAACTTGTTCCTGTCTCAAGCATACCCCGAATGGCTTTGGCGTGCCGACGGTTTCATTCTTCAAAGTGAGCAAGAGTTTACATACAAAACATGCGCATAAGGCGCATCCTCTCTGACGTGCGCAAAGATAGACGCCAGGTTCAATAGCAGCGCGACTAAGACGCGTCGCGGCTCGGTTTGCGCGATTCAGCAGCGACGCCTACCGGGACGGATTGGGGCCAGGTTGAAGTCTCCACAGCCTTTGATAGGTTTTGCGTCATCACCTGAAAGTGATAACCCATAACGGCGAGGGTCATAGCCGTGCCAACGCAATGCCTGTAACGCGTGGCCACAGTCAGCAAGAACTTCCAGTAACTCCAGCGTTGCCTGCCGAAGACTCCCTGGCGGACAATCGATGTAACGAACGCGCGCGCATTGCCCCGTGTAAGCCAACGCTGCATATATCGTTGCTCACCGGGCTGCGGCTGGGTACGGCTAAGGTAGAGCCTGACGCGATCATAATAGGCATCGCAGGAATAGATCCTCTTCAGCACCGAGCGATAGCCTTCCACCAGCGTCGCCGCGTTCATGCGGGGAAGGAAGTTGAGCTTGTCGCCTGTGTTGTCGCCGTAACCGGCGTCCAGTATGCGGCCCTCACGACGCAGACGTCGAAAGAGTTGGGTTCCGGGCATGGCTTGTAGCAGGCCCACCATGGCAACCGGAATTCCGCTGTTCTGGATAAACTCGACCATACGGTCGAAGATGTCGTCCCGGTCCGTGTCGAAGCCCAGGATGAAGCCGCCCATGACCTGCATTCCGTAGCCCTGGATGGTTGCCACGCTTTCCAGCAGGCTGCGACGGGTGTTCTGCAGCTTGTTGCTGGCGATCAACCCCGATTCATCGGGCGTCTCAATCCCCAGAAAGACCGAGACGAAGCCGGCGTCTTTCATCAGTTGCATCAGCTCCGGATCGTCGGCAAGGTTGAGCGAAGCCTCGGTAGTGAAGTCGAAGCTGGTCTTGAACTGGCGCCGCCACTCCGACAGCGCTACGCATAACTCCTTGGCGCGAGCCTTGTTGCCGATGAAGTTGTCGTCGACGATGAAAACGGCTTCACGCCAGCCGGCCGCTCGCAACTGGTCCAGTTCAGCCAACACTTGTGTCACCGCCTTGGTGCGCGGGCGTCGACCGTAGATCTCGATGATGTCACAAAACTCACAGTTGAAGGGGCAACCGCGCGAGTATTGCACAGCCATGGTTGAGTAGCGGCGCATCTCGATGAGGCTCAGGTCGGGAAGAGGGCTGGTGTCCATCTCCGGCCGTTCAGCGGCCTGATACACAGGCCCGGCGGTACCTTGTTCCAAATCCCTCGCGAGAACGGGAATCACGGTCTCGGCCTCGCCGATCACGACGTGGTCTGCCTTGAGTTCGGCGGCGGGTACGCTGCTGGCAATCGGACCGCCAACAATCGTACGCAGGCCGCGGGCGCGGCATCTCTCGACGATGGCTACCAGCGACTCACGCTGGATGTGCATGCCACTCAACAGCACAACGTCAGCCCAGTCCAGATCGCGGTCGCGCAGACGGTCCACGTTGGCATCCACCAGCCGCTTCTTCCAGGAGGTCGGCAGCAGAGCCGCCACCGTCATCAGACCGAGCGGAGGTTGCGCCGCACGTTTGCCCAGGAACTTGAGCGCGTGTTTAAAGCTCCAGTAGGTGTCGGGGAATTCCGGGTAGATCAATAAGGCATTCATTGGCCCCTCTCCGGGAAGAAGAGCGGTTCGCGAGCACGTTGCTCCAGATGGAGAACGGCCCCTGGATCAGCGCATGCGAACAAACGCCGCCGCGGCGAAGCAGCATCACTTCCTCGGAACCAGATTGACCTGCCCGGAATCCGGAAAACTGTACAAAATGGATCATCATGCAGGAAGGAATCGGTTTTCAAGCTCGTAAACTCTGGCCGTGCCGGGGTCCGATAAGACCCCGGAGATCGGGCCGCGTTATCAAACGTTGCGTCGTCCCGAGATCAGGTTGATGACAAGGATGATCAGCCCCACCACCAGCAGAATGTGAATCAAGCTGCCTCCGACGTGGAAGCTGAATCCCAGGAGCCACAAGACCAACACGATGACAAGGATTGTCCAAAGCATATCTACACCTTCCTCGCATTGTTGGCGCCCGAGGCCTGAAACCCGCCCGGGGAGCCCGCAATGCTTTTACAATCAGCTAACATCCGCTGCTAATTCGCATCGGCAACGTGGGCAACTTCCTTTGCGCCCCTGACCGCTCTTAGGAATCGTTCTGCCGAAGCAGGTACAGCGATTTCGCCCGACAGAGCGCTTTGTGTGGAGACGTCATGCCCGTAAAAGGCGTCCATGGAATCGTTGTCACGGCGAACATCAGCGCCGGTCAGAGTGAGTCCTGCAAAGGCCCCTCTTGCGCGCGAGTAGGTCAATATCTCAGTGTTCAGCTTCCAGTCGGTATCGGCAGTGGCATGGCGCCCTACCGGCCCGGCTGCCGCAGAGGCATCGGCGCCAAGCTGGAACTTGGCGGAGATCAACCGCTGCATTCCTGATTCAGTCTGGATAACCATGACAAGGTCCACGCCTTCAACGCCGATCTGCAGCCCCCAGCTGCCGCCGGTAATGGCGAAGAACGCCGGCGCACTCCAGCCGTCTTTGGTCCGGCAGGTAGCCAGGCCCTTCCCATTCTCCGCGCCAAACACAAATCCGCCCTTGATCATATGGGGAACGATGGCAATGCACTTCGCATGTTCCAGGACCTCTGCCGGAATGCCCTTATCCGGCGCGGCCATGATCTCGTGCAGCACCGCAGTTGCATTATCCACGCGGTTCTGCACTTCTTCACGAGTCTCAGCAAAAGCTGCGCTTGCCGCACCTAAGCCGAGTATTGCAACTAACGTTACAAACTTCTTCATGCATCCCACCTTTTTCTACCTATGCGCACCATCTCATGCTGGATGCACAACCGAGGCGCGCAAGGTACTTACCACACTAGTGGCGCCGCTCGGCACTGTCTGAGCAATAGCGCTCTAAGGAGGGATCCGGCTCATTCTTTGTTATGGACCGATGTTTTCGGGTGACCCGCTCGCCTCCGCCGCCCGACAGACGATGCTGAACCGGGCTGTTTCATTTCCTGGGTTTGGCGCAGCGGGAGGTCCGCGCCACGCTGTCTCCGGATGGTCTTCGCTCCAGGGAAGAGTGATTGCCAGCCAAAATGGGGATGACGAAATCCGTCGAAAGTGTGCAGAATTGAACAGATTTCCCCGTCGACCGGTACAAAACTGGAAAAATGCCGGCGTGTGGTTCCAGCGTGCACAGAACTTCTTCCGCAAGCCCGGCTTTATCGATTACAGCAGCCTCATTCGAGTCCACAAATTGTTACCGAAAGTAATTCTGCTGGATCATTTGCCGGACGAGGACGCCATAACGGGCGATTTACCGACGTCGCCCGCCTGAAGGCCTCGGGGGCTGACGGCAGTCCACGATATCTGTGCAAATTTGAACAGTCTTTGGACATCTCTTAATAGGACACTCGCTAGAGTTTCAATGTTTTCGTTTGGTGGTTGGCACATGCCCGAGTCGAGATCGAGAATTCTCATCGTAGACGACAAACCGAGCGTTCGAACGTCGGTGTCGGATGTGCTTCGTGAAATTGGATATCACGTGAGCACAGCCGAGAACAGCTACACCGCATTGCACGAGATCCGCAGGGAAATTCCCGATATCCTTCTTTCCGATCTGCACATGCCTGGCATGTCTGGCTTCGAGTTGCTCTCGGTGGTTCGGCGGCGTTTCCCGTCCATCCTGGTGATCGCCATGAGTGGCGCATTCGCCGGCGACGAGGTGCCTTCCGGCGTTCCCGCTGACGGCTTCTTTCAAAAAGGCAGCAGCACGGGGGCCCTCCTGCAGATACTCACAACGGTGTCTCGAATAAGGCGGCAAAATCCCCGGCTCTCCTGCGGCGCTCCGCCTGTCCCGATTCAGCGGATCGAAACCACCTCTTCGAGCGATGAATGGTACACCATCGCGTGCCCGGATTGCCGCAGAACCGTTACGAAGGTTCTCCAAGGCGTTGGAAGCATTATGTGCGTCCATTGCGGCAACTCGATTGAATACGAACTTGATGAGGTATCGGGTCAATCCCAGTCATCTCAGCATAGGGCCAGTGCGGCGAACTATGAGCAGAACACGCTCAGCATCGGCGGTTAGGCTTAAAGGCGCCTCATGACCCGAGAGCGGCACCCGTTTCATTCCCGTGTGACATTCGCAATTCTCCTCCTGCTGGCATCCAGCGGAGCTCTGTATGCCTACTCCGTTCTTACGCACGAGGAAATTGTCGACCTTGCGTGGACGTCAGAACTTCGCCCGCTTCTGTTGCATCGCTTTCCCAACCTGACTGAAGGCCAGATCACGGAAGCGCACGCTTACGCTTACGGCGGTTCGGTCATCCAGGACCTGGGGTACTATCCGTTCGGGAGCCGGGACTTCAGCGATTTGGTTCACTATGTTCGCACCGGAGACTTTGTTGTCGAATTGCTTCGTCAAAGTCAGGATGCGAACGAGTACGCTTTTGCCCTGGGTGCGCTTTCGCATTATGTGGCGGACATCGACGGACATCCGGCAGTCAATGAGGCTGTAGCGCTCCGCTATCCAAAGCTGCGAGCCAGGTTCGGCAACTCCGTTCGCTATGCGCAGGATCGGACTGCGCATCTTAAGACTGAATTCGGGTTTGACACGCTACAGGTGGCAAAAAATCGCTACGCATCGGAGCAGTACCATGCATTTATCGGGTTCAAAGTGGCACAGCCATTGCTGGAGCGGACATTTCCGGTTGTATACGGGTTGCAGCTGAAGGACGTGCTCGCACACGAAGACCTGGCGATTGGTTCGTATCGCTTTTCGGTCAGTCGCCTGATTCCGCAAATGACCGACGTTGCGCTGCGGACACACAAGAAAGACCTGATCCGGGAAACGCCCGACTTTGCGAAGAGGAAGTTCCTGTATCGCCTATCCCGTTCCGACTACGAACGGGAGTGGGGAAAAACGTATACAAAGCCCGACTTCGGCACGCGGGTGCTCTCGGTGCTCTTGCGATACATTCCCAAAATCGGTCCTTTCAAGGGCATGGGTTTCGATAACCCCTCCGCGACAACGGAAGGTCTGTATATCAAGAGCATTAATGCAACTGTCGATCGCTACCAGGCCTTGCTCGAAGAAGTGCGCGCCGGTACGCTGGTGCTGCCCAATTGCGATCTGGATGATGGCAAGGCAACCGAAGCGGCGGAATACACGCTGGCTGACCAGACCTATGCATCCCTGTTGGCGAGATTAACGGCGCAGAAGTTCGACGGGACCACGCCGCAATTGCGCGCAAATATTCTCGCATTCTATTCCGATCTTTCGCTGCCCATTGAGACCATGAAAGACGCGGCGCACTGGCAAGCTGTTCTGGCCGATCTTAACCAATTGAAGGATGCGCCACTTATGCCGCTCAGTGGCAATCCTGTCCCGCTTGCCCATTGAGTATTTCCATTCCGGCTCAAGGAACGGGGGCGCAAGCAGCGGATCCAATTTAGTTAAGCCGTCAACGATTGGTTATCTCAATGGCATGGTCCTTATAGCTCAGACATGGGCAACAAGGAGCAAATAGAGTAGAGAGCGTAAGGATAGATAGACAAGCGTCCCGGACAATGTGAGGGCGCATGATCGACGGTTTCGACGTCCTTATTGTGGCTGACGTTGCCGGAATGTTCTTAACGGCAACAGAGCATCCCACGCAACAAGGGAACCGCAGACACCTCAAGGGGTCAAACCATGCATGGAATCAAGATTCTTGTTTCAACCGCAGCTTTGCTTGCCGGCGTGGCTCTGGCGCCGGCCGCGCGAGCGCAAGTCGTCGTTGAGGTCGGGGTTCAACCCGTCTGCCAGTACGGTTACTACGGATATGCGCCATACCAGTGCGCGCCGATGGGGTATTACGGGTCGGGCTATTTCTACAACGGCATATTCCTGGGCATGGGCCCATGGGCCGGTTGGGGTTATGGCCACGGCTGGGGAGGCCATCGCTTCAGTGGAGATGGCGGTGGAAGCTATCACGGCGGAGCCGGGCGCGTTGCCTATAACGGACGTTCAGGCGGCGAGCGAACGGTACGTGGGGGAGGCGGAGCCCCGATGAACCGTGGGAATTCACATCCAGCTGGAGGGAATGCGCACCCTGTCGCGCGTCCGAGTGCAGCTCATCGCGCACCACACGCCTCGGCACCGCGCAGTGGCAGCCCACGCGGCGGAGCCCGACCTCACGGCGGCAATGCAGCACACGGCGGCGGCGACTCTCACAAGTAAGTGGGTGAGTCAGCAGCTTGCGGCTGAGCCAACCAGCTCAGCCGTTTGCGTTTTTTCCAGAAAATACACTTTCGATCTGTCTGGGCACTGGAGTTGAGTTCCAGTGCATCAATCGAAGCCAAAACAGTTGAAACCATGGAGGTGGGCAGATGAACAAAGAGCGACTGAACGGTACCCTCGATCAATTGGTGGGAAGTGCGAAGCGATCCGCGGGCAAGTGGACAGGCGATACTCGCCTCAAGGTTGCAGGCGTTGCCCAGCAGACTAAGGGCAAACTCGAAGGTGCCTTCGGCACGATCAAAGATCGGGCTGTTCAAGCCAATCCGGACTCGAAGGCGCAACGTTCACGGCCTTAGGCGCAGAGTTCCAGACGACCGGCGAAGCAGGTGGACGCATCCAACTATCATCAACAGGGCAGGCTGGACGCATCTGGGGCTGGTGAATCCCTCATAACACGGGGACATCACATCCAGAAGCAGCAACCAACCACGCTGCACAGATCGATCATTTAATTCGAAGGGGCTGCACCTCGACTGTTTCGTGGCGACATCAACCCCATCTCGTTGGATCCGGTCGCTACTGAAGTCTCTCGGGCCGGGGATCATCACCGGGGCCGCGGACGACGACCCGTCGGGAATCGCTACATACTCCGTTGCCGGCGCCCAACTGGGGACCAGACTCTTGTGGACTGCACTGCTGACGTGGCCATTGATGGCTGCGGTGCAAACCATGTGCGCCCGGATCGGGATGGTGACGGGGCAAGGCCTGGCCGGAAACTTCAAACAGCGATTTCCGAAATGGGTGTTGCTGGTTTTTGTCATCGCCCTGCTGACAGCAAACACGATCAACATTGCAGCTGACCTGGCGGGCATGGCGGATGCGGCGGCGATGCTGTCGGGAATCAACTCGCACTGGTTCGTGGTGACCTTCGCTCTGCTGATTTCATGGGCCACAGTGCGGCTCCAATATCGCCAGATTGCAAGTGTGCTCAAGTGGCTGGTCCTGGTGCTTTTCGCATATCCCATCACCTCGTTTGTGGTTGGAGCCGATTGGAGCGCGGTGTTGCGCGACACGCTGGTCCCGTCGATACCGCATAACAGGAGCGAATGGGCAACACTGGTCGCAATCCTTGGCACCACGATAAGTCCCTACCTGTTCTTCTGGCAGGCGAGCGAGGAAGTTGAGGAGGAAAAGGCGGCAGGCCAGAGTACGCTTGCGTTGCGCAGAGGGGCGACCTCTGAGGAGCTTTCACTAAGGACAATCGACGTTGGCGTGGGCGCGTTCTTCTCCAATGTGGTCATGTTCTTCATCATCCTTACGACCGCGATCACTCTCAACCGGCATGGAATAGTCAACATCCAGACCTCTCGCGAGGCTGCCCAGGCGCTTCGGCCTTTTGCCGGCAATTTTGCCGCTACTTTATTCACGGTGGGGATAGTTGGCGTGGGTTTCCTTGCCATTCCCACTCTGGCAGGATCCACGGCGTATGCATTCGCTGAGACATTGGGGTGGCGCCAGGGACTGAACAAGAAACTCCGACAGGCGCGCTGGTTCTACGCACTCATCCTGGTTTCGACCGCAGCCGGGGTGGTGCTGGACTTTATCGGAATCAATCCTGTAAGGGCGCTTTACTGGACGGCAGTCATCAACGGACTGTTAGCTCCATTTCTCCTGGTAGCCATCCTGATTGTCGCAGCGGACAAGAAGTTGATGCAGAACCAGCCGAGTTCGAAGCTTGGATGGGTCGTAGTGGCAATCGCCACACTGGCCATGTTCGCCGCTGGCGTTGCGATGTTTGTTGTGTAGGCCACTGGCGGCACGGGTGAGCGATTGTATACAGACGGGTCAAGACGTGAATGAAAGGCTTGGGAAGGCGCGTCAGCGCCGCCGCCGTTCAGTCCTCGCAGCCCGGTCCAACTCTCAAATACAGGCAATCGAAGGACTATTGGCAAGAGGCTTCAGCATGCGCACTATTCGAACATTGATGGCGTTTTTGATCCTGGCTATACCAGCCACATTATTTGGACAGATTGGCATCAGGGTGTCGATCGGTCCGCCGGCACTACCGGTGTACGAGCAGCCGATCTGCCCCGGGGATGGCTACATATGGACTCCCGGCTACTGGGCCTATGACGACAGCGTCTCCGATTACTACTGGGTTCCCGGCACCTGGGTAGAGGCACCGGAAGTAGGCTTGCTCTGGACTCCGGGATACTGGGGCTGGGGCGAAGGCGGCTATTCCTTCAATGAAGGTTATTGGGGAGAATCCGTTGGCTTCTATGGCGGCGTCAACTACGGCTTTGGCTATTACGGCGACGGCTATGGGGGAGGCCGTTGGGACCACGGACACTTCTTTTACAACCGTTCCGAGAGCCACGTGGACGAAACGGTCATCCACAACGTCTACAACGAACGGGTTGGGCACGGCAATGACAACCGCGTCAGCTACAACGGTGGAAAAGGCGGCCTCGAGGCGCGTCCAACCCAGCAACAAGAGGCTTCGGGAAGGGAAAAACACGTCGCGCCTGTGGCTGCTCAAACCGAGCATGCGCAAACTGCGCGGGCCAACCCTGAGTTTCGCGCCTCGGTGAATCACGGGAATCCAGCAGTCAAAACCACTTCAAAACCAGGAGAACTCGAAGCGGCGCCTGTCAGACAACCGGGCGAGACACCCAGGCCCGGAGCCGTTGGGGATGCCAATGCAGGTCGCGCTCCAGTCCATCCCAAGGAACTTCCCCCGATCGCTCGCCCCGCGCCGGTCAACTCCGGGAATCCGTCGGCAGACAAGCGTTACGAGCAGCAGCAGGACAAGTTGATCGCCCAACAAACTCAGGATCGGCAAAACCTCCAGCGGAAGCAAGAGGCCGAACATCAGCAGAAGCCGAATGCCTCACCGGCGCTGGAGCAGAGGCACCAACAGCAGACACAGCAGTTGTCGCAAAAGCACGCCACGCAGCAGCAGAAACTCCAGTCTCGCCAACCTCAGGCGAAACCGGAGAGCCACCCGAAATAGAACACTGATTGTGAGTGAACTCAGTTTCCGGCCGGGCATATTCTGCCCGGCCATCACTTTTGATTAAAAGTCATCGCGCTGCGTATTCTCTAACTGCCGCCATGCACAAGGCAGAATGCGCAGACTGCAGCGGCCCCGGTGCCTGGCTAGCCGTTCGGAACTGCCTCGTTATGCGCTATGAGCCGCTTTGCGGCATCTATCTTGCGAAGACCCCGAATCTTCCATATTCCGTAACAGACGCCGGCGACCATGATGCATACGATCACGCAGAGCAGCGGAGTCGACCATTTCTGAACGCTTGCTCCAGACCACACGCGGACGATCCTGCGTCCGTAGGTCACGCCAAGCCACGCGATGAGAGAGTAACGCAGGGTGCGCGCCGCACCATACACGACGAGGAAGCGTCTGCGCGAGACTCCCAGCGCGCCGGCGGCGAGGATAAAGGGTAACAACGGAATAGGCGGTGGGAGAAGCGCGGGAAGAAAGACCGCGAGGATCCGATGGCGCTCCACCCAGCTGACGATTCGACTCAGGAGACGCGCTGGAACGTAGTGGCGCAGTGCCGCTTCTCCTCCTCTTCTGCCGACATTCCAGGTTGTGTATCCGCCAACGATGCTGCCAGCGATGGCTGATGTGGCGAACAACCACGGATTCCCGCTGTAAGCCACCAGCCACACTAATAACAGGTCAGTGCTGCCGGGTAGCGGCAGGGGGATCACCGACGAATCGACGATCGCAACGGAAAAGAGGCCCAGAAACCCAAGACGTGTAAGCCAATGCGGCATCAGCGGCTGACGTGTTCCGGTCACGGAGCGTGGATCCGAACGTAGTGCAAGCGATCTCACAGACGCCTGGCTCTCCGATGACACGCTACCCACATGGCAGCTCCAGTCATCAGTTGCGGCCCGGAATCAGCAGTACGACATCTGTTGAAGGCAGACGACTGCAACGGCGCGTTGCTGGCACTCGAAGTTGGCGCCGCTCTTGCTGCGACAGGGTAATGTGTCAGCGCCCGACGTGGAATTGCCGGAGGTGATCAAACAGACCATAGAGATTCGCGATCCACAAGACCAGGACGATGACGACCAGGCCATTCAGAAGCGACTTGATCTGTCCCTGCATGGGGATGAACCTGTTCACGAGCCACAACAAAACCCCCGCTGCGACAATTGTTATGATCACGGTGGTAAGCGGCATATCTTGTTCTCCAATCATTATCTTGAAATCCATACGCACCAAGGGCGTTTGGTCTTGAGGTTGCGAGCCCTCCACGCGACGATCAGGGCGAAAACCTGCCCACCCCGAACGGTGTAGGAACTGTGCTGGGTGTCCCGAAAATATCCTTCGCTTTAGCGACGGCGTCTGTTGGTGGATGAACCTTGACAGGGGCCGTGTGGCGACATCTAACTTAGTTTTCCGTTTTCCGGGTGGGGAATCTGAGCAATTCGGCACTAAATCCGATGAGCGGCCGCAATTCGCTTATGCCTTCCCTCCGTTGCCGCATCGGGCCCTATGGTTTATGCACTGGCGGGGTACTGACGTGGGGCGGCCGGCCGGCGTCCGTAGTTGATGCAACACCCGTCGGCGCCGGCGTGTCTGCCGGTATCTCCGTCCCTTGCGGGAAAATGAGGATCCGGATTGATCCTCCATCCGCATCGAGACCTGCGTCCGCCTGCTTGCCCATACCAAGCGTCTTAAGTTGGCTGTCATCAAAGCCAAAGTTCTCGACCAGATACTCGCGTATCACCATCGCCCTGGCCTGAGAGAGAACAAGATCCTTCTGCGTGTCGCCCTCCATGCCTGTGGAAACGACAACCACTGCGACTCCAAACTGAGATTGGGCCAGGAAGTCGCCGGCCGCTCTCAGCAACTTCTGATCCTTCATTCTGGCTGACTCGTGGCCGCTGAAAAGCTGCTTGGCTGGGTAGGTGAACGTCTTTTCAGCAGTAACTTCAGGAAGCGAACCGATCCTGTTTGCAGCCAGAGCGGCGGAGTCTTCATATCCACGTTTTTTGTAATAGCCATTCAGGAAGAAGTTGTGTTTCAGCGCCTCCATGTTCTCCTGAAAGTCCGTTACGCCGGCCTGCGCCTCAAGCATGGTTGCATTCAGCGCAGTCGTGGTCTGGTCCAGGTTGTTGTACAGTTTTCTATCGTTCACCAGCGCACCTACTGTTCCCTGGCCGGAGTCAATTTTTGCGCTAACTGAGTTCAGATGGCCGGTCGCCAAAGCAGCACTCTGGATGGCTTGCTGGCTGCTATCCAAAATGTCGTTCGTCTTCTTGAAAAGATCGGCCATCAGGAGCGGCGGCTCACTCCGGATAGTCGCCCCGTCTTTCACATCTGATTGTCCCGCAGATCCAAAGGACAGCGCGAGGAACTGATTGCCCAGCAACCCTTCTGTTTGAATTGATGCCACGGAGTCCTGCTTGATGATCTGATGTGTGGACCTGGCGAGTTCCATGACAACGGTGACTTTATCTCCAGGCTTCGTTGGCAGAACAATGTCTGTTACGGTCCCGCTGTGCACTCCGCCCACTTGCACGTCAGCGCCCTCAGCCAGGCCGGCGACATTGGCGAATTGCGCCTTCAGCTGGTATGTAGACCCAAACAGATACTCCTTGCTCCCGATTATGAAGACCCCCGCCGCCAGAACTGTCAACGTCCCAACGATGAATACTCCCAGCCTCGCCAATCTCGACATAAATCCCCCTACGATTGCTTTAGAAAGTCCCTTACGAATTCGATCTCGCTCTGTTGCAGGTCATCGAACGTACCCTCGATTACCACTTTGCCCTCATGCAACAAAGCCAGGCGCCCGGCAATTGTCTTGGCGCTGTGCAGATCGTGCGTCACCACAATGGACGCCATCTGACGCTCCTTTTGCAGCTTTAGAACCAGGTCGTCAATCTCCCCGGAACTGATTGGATCGAGTCCTGCTGTCGGCTCATCCAGCAGAAGAATCTCCGGCTCAAGAGCCAGGGCTCTGGCCAGGCCAACGCGCTTCTGCATCCCGCCCGAGATATCGCTTGGCATCTTGTCGAGATTTCCCTCCAGGCCCACCTCAGCCAGCATCTGCCTGACCAGATCCGCGCGCTCCGGCTTCGACATGTCTCTCCGATGGTGTTCGAGGGGGAAGGCTACATTTTCAGATACCGTGAGCGAATCGTAGAGAGCGGCGTGCTGAAAAAGGAAGCCCATGCTCTTCCTGATTTCGCTCATTCGATCGAGCGCCAGACCGGCGATATCCTGGCCATGGATTCGAACAGTCCCGGAGTCGGGTCTTTCCAGGCCAATAATGAGCCGCAGCAGTACGCTCTTTCCGGTTCCACTGCGCCCCAGCACGGCCAGCGTTTCTCCGCGATTCACCCTCAAGGTGATCCCATTCAGAACCTGGTGACCATCGAAACTCTTGCTCAGATTCTGGACCTCGACGACCGGCACACCGCTGTCCCGCTTGGCGCCTTCTTGCTTCATCGCATTGTCATAAGCAGTGACCATATTTGTCTCACGCGCATTTCAAGCAGTACTTACGGAAAGAAGACCAGGATGAACTTCACCAGCACGACATCGGCGAGGATAAGAAAGAGCGAGGCCAGCACGACCGAATTGGTGGCCGCTCGGCCCACGCCCGCGGCGCCTCCGCGCGTTCGCATTCCCTGAAAACACGCGATCAGTCCGATGATGAAGCCGTATACCGTTGTCTTGAACGTGGGCGGCAGGAACGAGTTGAAAGTGGCCCCGCTGAATCCGCTCTGGATGAATTGATGAAATGAAAGAGGTTCAACCAGTGCCTGTGCAAACCATCCTGTCAACAAGCCGCAGGCGTCGGCGGCAAGCGTCAACAGTGGCAACATCAGGATGCAAGCTAGAATCCGTGTCGCGGCCAGAAGCCTGTAAGGATTGATGGCAGAGGCCTCGATGGCATCAATCTGCTCAGTCACCTTCATCGAAGCAAGCTCCGCTCCGATGCCCGCGCCCACCCGGCCGCTCACCACAAGGCCGGTAATAACTGGACCCATCACCTGAACCACGGAGTACACCAGCGTCGCAGGAAACAGTGACTTGGCGCCGAATCGACTTAGGCTGTACCGAGCTTCCAGCGAGATCACAACTCCAACTGCCGCGCCGGCCAAAGCAACGAGCGGGAGAGACTTCGATCCGACCTCGTCGAGCTGCCGGATCAGTTCGCGCCACTCGTACGGAGGTGTTATCGCCGCCTTCAGCACTTGCCATGAAAAGACACCCAGACTGCCAAACCACTCGAAAAACCCGCCGAACTGCCGGCTTGCGACTCCCACTACTGACAAGAGAATGCCCGTCTTCCGCAGAGGACGCGAAGGGTGCATGCCGGCAAATGCCGTAGTCCCTCGGTCGCTCACTGTTTCGGCTCCTGAACTGGCGATCCGTGCGCGCTATTCAGATGCATCCGTGACCGCAGAGAGTGGGGTCCGCCATACAGGAATTCAAGCGCAATGTTGCCGCCCATGTATTCCAGCAGGCTGTAGTTGCCCATCCGAAATGCGTCCTTTGCCCCAAAGCGGTTCGGATACCAACCGTAAACAGCAGTCACTGAACCGGCATAGGGCGCGGCAAGCGCAGAGAATGAAAAGACGCGATGGCCGTCCCGACGCCGGTGCCCGGTCAAGGTTGACGTCACAGCGTGGCGCAGCCGTGGAAACGGGCCGCGGCAATTACATCGGTAGTACAACGTATCTTCCTTGAACGCTTCCGCCAATCCGTATCGCGTCGTGGTCCCAACCGCCGCGATGGCAAAGTCCGAACCAAATCTCCTGCTGAACCCCTTAAGGCCCTGGTTCCACTCCGGTGGGGTGTTGGTCCATTGATCGATTCCCGCCGTGAACGCGGCGCCGGCAATGGGATACGGGCCGAATGCATCGAAAACGTAGTTGCCCAACTTAGTTCTCGGCGTCGGCCCTGCATACGCCAGGTCTGGATTCGTTGGACTTGTGATATCCGCGGTTACGGCGGAATCTCCCAAAGAGGGCAATGATTGCGCTCTTGCCTGGACGGACATTACTGCAACGATCGCAGCGACCAACAGCAGAAGTACTGCAGGGCGCATTCTCGCTTCGATCGGCCTGGCGATTGGCTGCTCGCCTCTCCAGTTCGCCAGATCCGCGGAGCACGCATATAAATATCTCAGTTCTGTAACTCTCCGGACTGACGTCATCAACGCACCTCAGATGGGACATTGCCTGCACCGGGACAACATGTCTGCCCGTGGCTATGCCCTTAGAAAGTCTTTCAGAGTCGGTACCTCAAAGAATGGTCATATTTGCACGCGTGGTACAACGCCAGTCGCTGGTTGACTATCTGGATTCGCAAGGCGTGTAGCGTCCTGCAAGCACGCGAAGGCACATTCGCGGAGAATCTCCATCAGGCAGAGCAGAATTGATCAGCTTTGCCCTTGAACTCCGCCGATGATGAAAAGAGGCCGGTGCGAATTGCGGCTATCCCTCGGAATGGGCGCGGCATCACGCCATGTTGCGCCCGCCTCTGCAAATGGGATGCAACGGACCACAAGGAACACTGAACTTCACTATCGCCGGTTCGCTCCGGCTGGGGTTCAGGGCGATAAGTCCAGGTCCAGTAACGGACTGGGATGAGGTAATGTTTTGATAAGCAACAACGCCATATTCGACTCCACAGCCTTTCTTGCAAATGCGGGCTTGGGTCGGTCAATCGTAGATTTGAAGTCAAAGCAGACGTTCTTTTGCCAGGGAGATACAGCGGACTCTGTGTTCTATCTGCAAAAAGGCCGCGCGAGAGTTACGGTGGTTTCGCAACACGGCAAACAAGCTACAATCACGCTTTTATCTCCCTCCGATTTTGTCGGAGAGGAGTCTCTCGCATCGATCGCCGGCCAGCGCCTGGCCACAGCAACCGCCGTGGGCGCCTGCACGGCACTCAGGATCGAAAGGAGCGAGATGATTCGGGTAATGCACGACGAACCTGCATTCGCCGACATCTTCCTTAAATTCCTGCTTACTCGCAGTATGCGAACCCAGGCCGATCTTGTCGATCAACTTTTCAACTCCAGCGAGAAACGCTTGGCGCGGATTCTTCTTCTGATGGCGGAATTCGGCCGACCGGGTGAGCCGGAAACCCTCATTCCTCCCATCACTCAAGAGACTCTGGCGGACATGATCGGCACTACCCGCTCCCGCGTCAGCTTCTTCATGAACCGATTTCGCAAGCTCGGATTCATTAGCTATAACGGGCGCATTCAGGTGCATAAGTCGCTGTTGAATGTGGTTTTGCTCGATCAATTGCCTGACCATAACGCGCAGAAGCCAGCCATTCTTCCGATTCCCTAAGCTACTTCAGTCCGATTTGTCGCGCATGCACGACAAATCGCTTCGGAGCTGCGCCAACAAAGTAAAAGGGATAGCAGGTTACAAGAGTAATAGCGGATTGCGGCGAGGGCGCCAGGACCTCTATGTCGCCAGGAGCGACAACTTGCACCCAATCCACCTCATAGCGTGAGAGACTTTTCAAGGTCTGAATCTGGATTTGGTCGCTGACACGGATGTCCTTCAGGCTCCGGAAGTAAGTATCTCGATGGCCTGCAATTCCGATATTCCCCGGCTCTCCGGGAAGAGCAGTACCTTGAATGTGCCCAACGCCGAGTTGCAAGGTTTTCGAGCTAGTGCCCTGCAGAATCGGCACCATTATCCCCAGCCTCGGAATTTCAATGCGGCCCAGAACGTCGCCCTCTTTGGCCGAGGCCGTGGGGAGGTTCGCGTTGTGCTGATCTTCCGCTTGCATCTGTCTGTCTAAAGCGGCGCCCGCTGACTCCTGGTAAAGCTTCGCTTGAAGCAGTGTCAGCGCAACATAGGAGAGCGCAAGGGCGCCGGTAATAAATAGAAAACCCCGCGTCCAGCGAAGAAAGGCGCTGCGCCGCATTGTAGATTCCCGCCCCTCCGACACAGTGATCATGGCTGAGCGCCTTTGCTTCCGCTCTCGTGAGCGCCCGGAGGCACTAAGTACCCTGCCCGCGTGCGCACTGACAGGCGCCCACGGTTTCCCCCGCGCGCCTTCACTACAATGGCGCGGTATCTCCCATCCTGCGACGCAACCGTGGGAGTATAGGTCAGGGTGTACTGATTGCGAATGTCGCGAGCAATTCCCTCGCAAATTGCGGGGATGTCCTTGGATGACTCCGGAAAGAAAGCTTCCCCGCCTGTCTCCTTCGCAAACTGCTTCAGCACGCCCGGGTTTGTATCGCCATCCTGTTCGTCGAAGATGCCGATCGCGTAGACGATTGCGGACGACTGCCTGGCCATAGCAAGCACCTGTGCCAGGGTGCGTTTGCTGGCATTGTCGCCCCCGTCGCTGATCAGAATCAGCACTCTCTTGTCGCGGTTGGCCTGCTTGAGGTGATCGAGGCCCGCGGAGATTCCGTCGTACAGCGATGTCTGTCCGGTCGTGTTGATCGCAGAAAGAGCCTGTTCCAGTTGCTCCTGCCGATCCGTAAAGGGCTTGTCACGCGGAAGGCCAAAAGATACGCGGTCATTGAAGTTCACGACAAACATCTGGTCATGGGGATTGCTTGAGCGAGCGAATGCCAGTGCGGCGATAATCACATCATTTCGCTTCGGCGCCATGCTCGCGCTGTTATCCAACAGGATGCCTGCTGCAACCGGAATGTCTTCGCGGCTGAAGTCCTTTACCTGTTGAAGCACTCCGTCCTCATAGATCTGAAAATCGTTCTTGCCAAGGCCGGAAACAAGCGCATTGTGGCGATCCAGGACTGTTGCACTGAGGATCACAAGATTCGCATTGAGCTTGAGAGTGTACCCGTTGTCCCGGCCGCCCGGCGATGGCTGGGTCACTTGTGCTCCGCAAGCAGCGGGCGTGGCAACCAGCGCAATCAGTGCACTCAGCCACCACCACACAGCTCTAATGTTCCTGGAGATGCGCATGCTGTCAATGAGGGCGCAAGAACAACTAACGTAAGCTTGTCTTTGACTGTGCCACGCGTTTGCGATCGCCTCGCTCATCGCTCCCAGTCCTTTTGCACGGGGTGAAGCAGTTGCTCGGTCACCCGGGCCGAGCACGTATGGGAGGCGACACTGGCGTATCACCTCCCTTCGACTTCTCGGTGCAGGCCCGGCTTGAGGAGTCGGGTGATCCTCTGCAAGTCGCTAGACGTTGTGCTTTAGAAAGCCTGAAAGAACAAAGCCGCCGCCCAGGGTCAGCAGGCCAACCAACCCAATCAGGGGCAGATAGCTGGCTGTTTTAGGCAGGGTGGCGACAGTCGCGGCTACTTCCGGCTGAGGCTCCACAGCAGGTGCGGGCGCAGGCGCGGGTGCTGGAGGAGTCTCCACAACAGCTGCAGTTTCTACCGTTTCGCCGGCCGGAGTGATCGCCTCCACAGGCGCCGCAGTCATTTCTTCAACGGTCGATGATGCGAGCGCCACCGGCGTGGAAAGAATCACCTCATTGTTTACCTTTGCCAGCTCGATGGCTCTGGTCCTTTCGTAAACGAACTGCTCTCCCCATTCATGGCCTGGGTAGAACCACGCCTTGAGGGCCTCAGGATCTCCAGCGGGCCGCTCGTGAAATGTGATAACCGTCTTTTCCGTGGTTTTCAACCGAAGGTTGGGGATTGCGAGGATCGTGGTGAACACGTGGGTTCCGTCCTCGCTGAGGATCTGAACGATATGGCGATCTGAAGGTGAATCCATGAGCTGGAAAATATAGGTTCCGGCCGGCAGGACGTGCTGGCCGACTCCAGGGACTTCGACGGGGCCGCTGAATGTGATGATCGTTTTGTGGTCGCGCGCGTCTGCTTTGGCTTTTGGCGCAGCGATTAAACAGAGCCCGGCAACGCACAGTCCTGTTGCAAATCCTTTGTACAAAGTCATGTTTCTCCGCAGTTCTCTCCGATTCACTTCCACGGCTGTTATTATGCGGCCTCTTATGCTATCGGGATCACTAGAGCTCGCACGCCGGAGAATCCGGCCTCCTGGTCCCGCGGAGTGCTTTTCCATCAGTAGTCTGGCGGAAGCTTTTCATGATTGCTGGTCAATAATGACCGCAGCGTGTACCAAGCTAAGGTTCGATCAAGGGCTCGCGAACACACAAGAGAATCAGCTGCTTCCTCGGCAATCCTGAGCAAAACTGAGCATCATCCGTGATCGCCGTTCTAATATGTGGGGGTTCGGCGCAGCCCACGCTTGAAGAAGTCCCAAACGCCACCACACTCGTTGGCAAGGGACAATCGCAGCCTGGACCCAGGGAAGTTATTCGCCTTCGTTGGCTAGGGGTCACTGGTTTGGCGGATCACCCGGCGGGCCTGATTTAGTGTTGCTCCGTATTCATATAGAGAACGTCGTTCTAAATCTCTAACTTATGTACACAATTGACCATACCAGCAGCAGCGCACATGGCACACTAAGTCATCCAGGTAACACTGTGGATGATTTCCAAATGTCAGAAAGAATGTCGCGAATACAACAACCCTAGCAGGCTCTCTCTTTATTGAGCCCCGCGACAAACATCAGCCAGAGCCAATGCGACCTTGTATTGGACTATGGCGCAGCTCTTTGCCTCGAAAGCGTTTCCAACCAGGCCGCTCGTCCGAATGAATTGGCGAAGCAGACCGGTTCAACAATAGGGGGAACTAAGGAAACGACCCCCGTCCATAAAGGTGATGTATGCACGACGCCACGATCCCTGTTTCCCTTCTCCATTCTGCTTCAATGTCTGCCTCGGTGCACATAGGGCCGAAAGTTGTACGGAAGTCTACCGACGCAAGCGTCGTGGCTCGTGCCCAGACTGGCGACCATGAAGCTTTCACCGAACTGTACTCACGGCACAAGAGCCGCGTCTACCGGCTATGCCTGCGCATGGTCGGAAGCGTTCCTCTGGCCGAAGACCTGACCCAGGAAGCCTTTCTCCAGCTTTACCGCAAGATCGCAACGTTCCAGGGCCACGCGGCTTTTTCCACCTGGCTACACAGACTGACTGTCAATGTAGTGTTGATGCACATGCGCAAGAAGGGCCTGAACCTGACTTCGCTGGATTGTGCGATGGAAGATTTCCCTGAGGGGCGCTATGCCCGGAGCTTCGGAACCCTTGACATGAGCCTCGCAGGTTCCATTGACCGTCTGGCCATACAGCGCGCCCTCGAGACTTTGCCTCCCGGCTATCGGGTGATCTTTCTCCTCCACGACGTTGAGGGATTTGAGCACAATGAAATCGCCTCCAGTCTGCGGTGCTCGATTGGGAACTCCAAGTCCCAGTTGCACAAGGCGCGCCGGAGGCTGCGCAGTGTTCTCTCCCCCGAGTTCCTAGTTGAGGGCGCGGCGATCGCCATGTAATGGCAATTATCCGAAGCTCAGGTTTCTCGCTAACTCATTCACTCGTTCGGTTGCGGAGCATATCTTGCGCCCGCGCTGCATAAGGACAACCGAGGTCGCGTCCTGTGGCACGATATGCGGTCGGTGTTATGCGGCTGGCATTTTCTCGTGAGTTCCCTGCTTCTGGATGAGTTCATCGAAGATATCGCGATATCTGATCATCGCGGTTCGAAGTTCTTCCGTGCTCGCTTCGCCTCGGCAGTGCCGCTCCGCGATGGCGTGCGCTACGCGGTAGTCTCCCATCACCTGCGGGTAGGTTACGGAGAAGCCGGCGGTACGCCGTTCAAACCTGCCTCCGGGATATCCGCGGGCCTCAAGGAGCGAGGTGATCAGGTCGTCGGCCTCCATAACCGCGGCTGTGGGGTGGTCGACGAAACGGGATTGCACTGTTTCCCATTCGGCGACAAAGCGCTCCCGCCTGACCGCGCCAAACTCCCCGATCTCCACTTTGTCATTACCGTCAATACGCACAACGTCCTCCCGCGCAGAGCCATCATCGTAGCCAGGGAGATCGTCCTGTGCCCGAAGGCGACTGCGCGACACGACATGTCCGGCTTTGCGCCGCGCCGGAGTTGAAAAGCCGAGGAAAAGGAAGATAAGCACAATCGCCGCGATGAAGATCTCGATACTCGTGATGTGAAAGGACATTGCGTTCTCCTCTCCGAGGATTCTGCGTCAGAGTGAAAAAGAATTTCCCGGCGAAGGGCTCTGATTTACTTTCGCTTCATCATCCATCCGGCGACCGCACCTACGGC
>Ga0265314_10001342_pt1 | contig 27834 bp, 20 predicted proteins | sample 4126metaG_FD_203106 | JGI IMG/M metagenome (GOLD analysis project Ga0265314, IMG submission 203106) | Rhizosphere microbial communities from Carex aquatilis grown in University of Washington, Seatle, WA, United States - 4-1-26 metaG | ecosystem: Host-associated > Plants > Roots > Rhizosphere >... | reverse complement strand
AGGTGGATGAAGTGGTGGGCTACTACTCCATGCTGCACCGCAAGCCCATGGGCAAGTATCACGTGCAGGTCTGCACCAACATCAGTTGCCTTCTCGTCGGCGGCATGGAACTGTACGAACATGCCTGCAAGAAGCTCGGCCTCGGGCACAAGCAAGTGACCGCGGACGGGCAGATTTCGCTTGAAGAAGTCGAGTGCATGGGCGCCTGCTCCTGGGCTCCCGCGGTCGAGATCAATTACGATTTCCATCACCACGTGACGCCCGAAAAGCTGGACCGGCTGATCGATGGCTTATTAAGCGATGGCCTCAGGAAGGCGCATTAACGGATGCCGAAGAAGCTCTACAACGAACCCAGCCCGCTGGAAACGCGGGTGCTGAGCAAGCGCTTCGGACTGGAGAATTCGGAATCGCTGGCCACCTACCTGGCGAACGACGGATTCAAGGCGTTCCGCAAAGCCCGCGAGATGAAGCCGGAGGAGATCATCGAAGAGGTGAAGGCCTCGGCTCTGCGCGGCCGTGGCGGCGCGGGATTCCCCACCGGCCTCAAGTGGAGCTTCGTTCCGCGCAGCTCGCCCAAGCCCAAGTACATCGTGATCAATGCGGACGAAAGCGAGCCGGGAACCTGCAAGGACCGGCTGCTGATGGAATACGATCCGCACCAGATGATCGAGGGCATCCTGATCGCCGGCCTCGCGATGGACGCGCACAAGGGCTACATCTATATCCGCGGCGAATATCGTTACCTCATCGATCACATGGATCGTGCGCTGGCGGAAGCGTACTCGCAAGGTTATCTGGGAAAGAACATCCTCGGAACCGGGTTCGATTTCGATCTGTACACGCATTCGGGCGCGGGCGCTTATGAATGCGGCGAAGAAACGGCTCTGCTCGATTCGCTGGAGGGCAAGCGCGGAGTTCCGCGGATGAAGCCTCCGTTTCCTGCTGTCGCCGGCGCGTGGGCGAGTCCGACGCTGCTGAACAACGTCGAAACCTTCAGCGCGATTCCGGCGATTATTCGCGATGGTGGTGCAGCGTTCGCGGCGCTGGGTACACCCAAGAATGGCGGTACTCGACTGCTCTGCGTCTCGGGACACGTTAATAAACCCGGTGTCTACGAAGTCCCCCTGGGTTATCCCATGATGAAGTTCATCAACGAAATCGCGGGCGGCATTCCGGGCGGCAAGAAGCTGAAGGCCGTGATCCCCGGTGGATCGTCGTGCCCGATTCTCAAGGCCGACGAGTGCGATATCCCGATGGACTACGACTCGCTGGCGAAGATCGGCAGCATGCTCGGATCGGGCGGCATGGTGGTGATGGACGAAACCACCGACATGGTGAAGGTCGCGCTGCGGATCATGCGATTCTACGCACACGAAAGCTGCGGCTGGTGCATCCCGTGCCGCGAAGGCACCACCTGGCTGCGTAAGATCCTGCAGCGGTTCGACGATGGCGGCGGGCGGCATGACGACGTCGCGCTGCTGGGTGAACTCTCGAAGAACATGCTAGGCCGGACGTTCTGCGCGCTGGGCGATGCGGCGGCCATGCCGACGATTTCTATCGTCGAGAAATTCGCGGAAGATTTCGAAAAGCGGCTCGCGCGGGATCGGCAACTGGTGGTGGTTTAATATGGCGGAACTCGTAAATCTCACCATCAACGGCCAGGGGATACAAGCCGAGAAAGGCGCGCTGTTAATTGAGGTGGCCCGCCAGAACGGCATCGAGATCCCGGCGTTCTGCTATTACGAAGGCCTGACGCTGCAAGCAGCCTGCCGCATGTGCCTGGTTGAGGTCGAGAAGACTCCCAAGCTTCAAGTGGGTTGCACGCTGCCGGTGGCCGACGGCATGGTGGTGCACACCGAATCGGAAATCGTCCGCAAGGCACGCAAGGGGACGCTCGAGTTCCTGCTGACCAACCATCCTCTGGATTGCCCGGTCTGCGACAAGGGCGGCGAGTGCGAACTCCAGGACATGGTGTTCCGTTACGGCGCGGGAGAGAGCCGCTTCACTGAGCGGAAGCATCACGTGGACGAGCAGCAGTGGTCGCCGGTGGTGTATTTCGATGCCCCGCGCTGCATCCTGTGTTATCGCTGCGTGCGCGTCTGCAATGAGGGAATGGGCGTAGGCGCGCTGGGTGTCGCGAATCGCGGTGTGATCTCCGAGATCGTACCGAACCATCACGATTACCTGGAATGCGACGAGTGCGGCGCTTGCATCGATATCTGCCCTGTAGGCGCGTTGACCAGCGGCAGCTATCGCTACCAGACGCGGCCGTGGGAGATGAACCACGTCGGGACGATTTGCACGCACTGCGGCGACGGTTGCCGCACGACGCTCGGCGTGCGCGACGACAAGATCATGCGCGGGAACAATCGCGATTCCAGCGGGATCAACGGCGAGTTTCTGTGCGTCAAGGGCCGCTACGCGTTCGATTTCGTGGAGCATCCGGAGCGGCTGCAATCGCCCATGCTTCGAAACGCCCAGGGCGAATTTGAGCCGATCTCCTGGTCCAAAGCGTTCGAGGCGATTGCGGAGACCTTTACGTCGGTTCATGCGCGCGGTGGGAAGTTCGGCATTATCGGGTCGAACCACACTACCAACGAAGAGAATTATTTCCTGCAGAAGTTCGCACGGCAGGGCCTGGGGACGAAGAATATCGATCACCATCGTACGGGCGATCTGGCGACGTTCTTCGATGCTCTTTCCGGGAAGAATGCCGCGCTCGCTACGGCTGGCGATCTGTACACGGCCAAAGCGGTGCTGGTGGTGGGCGCCGACCTTGCCCAGCAGCATCCTTTCCTTTCGTACCAGGCGCGGGCGAACTTCCGGCATCACAGCGCGCACATCTATGCGGTCACCAGCGGGCCGGTTCGAGAAGACAATCAAGCCGTCGCGAGCGTTCGCGTCGCGGCGGGCGGGGAACTCGCCGTCGTGGAGTCGTTGCGCGAGAAGCTCAAAGCGGAAGGCGATCTGGTCATCATTTTTGGCGATTCGATCCAGGGCGAGGCGATTCGGAAGCTGGTCGCGTTCGGCGATTCACTGGGGATTCCAGTGAAATACGTCTGCCTGGTGGACTATTCGAACTCGCGCGGCGCGTTCGACATGGGCCTGATACCTCGAGATGGCGGCATGAGCGTCGAGCAGATGCTGGCCGCGAAAGACTTGGATGTCCTCTGGGTCGTCGGCGCGAATCCCCTTAAGCAAACCATAAAGAACGCCACGCTCGCGTCGAGCAACGCTTTCGTAGTCGTCCAAGACCTGTTCATGACGGAAACCGCCAAACACGCCAATCTGGTGCTACCGGCGGCATCGGCGTATGAAAAGAACGGAACCGTGACTAACGTCTGCGGCGAGGTACAAAAGCTCAAGCAGGCCGTGAAGGTGATGGGCACCAAGACGGATCTGGAAATCATGGGGTCGATCGCCAAGGAGATGAAGCTGAATCTGGGTATCTGGCTTCCCGATAAAGTCTTCGCCGAGATTCGCAAGACCGTGCATGGATACGACGTGCCTTTGCCGGTGGTCGATTCAGGTGGCGCCGCTCCGACGATGCCGTTGAACGGTCGCGTTCCGGCACTTCCGGGTGCGATTCAGTCCGCTGGTGACACCTTATTTACGTCAGGTTCCATGTCTCGTTACTCGAAGATTCTCAACGCCGTGATCGAATCGCCCGGCGGGCTATACAGGGGCCAGGGGCCAGAAGTCAACGCCCAGTCGCCCACGGCCAGCGGCCAGATGCCAGGGAGCACTGTGCAGTCGTGAACTACTACCTCCTGAGCCTTATTAAAACCGCTATCGTAGTCGGCATTTTCATGCACGTGCTGGCCTACCTGCAGTGGATCGAGCGCAAGGTAATCGCACACGTGCAGCTTCGCGTGGGACCGCGGCGCGTGGGACCGCACGGTTTACTCCAGCCGCTGGCCGACGTGATCAAGTTGGTGACCAAGGAAGATATTCTCCCTTCGCACGTGAACAAAGTTTTCTATTTCATGGCGCCGTTTATCGCCGTGACGTTTGCTCTCATCGCGATCTCGGTCATTCCATTCGGACCCGTCATCACCGTGGGCGGCGTACGTACCGCGATGCAGCTCACCGATCTCAATATCGGCGTCTTGTTCATCTTTGGTATTTCCGGTCTGGGAGTTTACGGGGTCGCGCTGGCGGGATGGGCGTCGAATAACAAATACGCGCTGATGGGCGGACTGCGCAGCTCGGCGCAGATGATCAGTTACGAGCTTCCGATGGCCCTCGCGCTGGCGGCGCCTCTGCTAATTCTGAACACGCTTAGCTTGCGCGAGATCGTGAACGGCCAGGAAGGCTTTTACTTTGGATTCATTCCGAGGTGGGGCATTTTTCAGATGCCGTTCCCGCAGATCTTCAGTTTCATCCTGTTCCTGATTGCGGGATTCGCCGAAACCAATCGTGTGCCGTTCGATCTGCCCGAAGCCGAAAACGAGCTGGTCGCAGGGTTCCACGTCGAATACGCCAGCATGAAGTTCGCGTCATTCTTTATGGCGGAATACGCCAACATGGTGACGGTCTCCTGCATCGCGACGCTATTGTTCCTGGGCGGCTGGCACCCAATCTTTCCCGAGAAGTACGGTTCGGGTCTGATTCCGGTGGCGATTTTCGCGGCCAGCGCGGCGCTCTGTTTCTTTCACGCAGCCAATCCGGCGCGGCCGTTCGACAAGATAACCCTGCCGGTGTTCGGCGTTCTGTTTCTCGGCGCCGCCGGGCTATTCTTGCTGCCGCCGGTGCAATTCATTCTTTTGCCGCTATTTTGGTTTTCGGCGAAGGTGCTCATCATCCTCTTCGTGTTCATCTGGGTCCGCGCGACGCTGCCGCGGTTCCGCTACGATCAGTTGATGCGCTTTGCCTGGACCTTCATGTTCCCGGTAGCGCTGATCAATCTATTCATCACGGCCCTCCTGGTGGCCCTTTTCCCCTAATATGGACGCCCTTCTGTTCATGATCTTCGCCGCGATCGCCGTGATCTGCGGCATCAACCTGGTGGTGCAAACGCATCCGATCTCGAGCGCCTTGTCGCTGGTGGGCGTGATGGGCGCGCTGGCGGCGCTGTACTTGCTGCTCGGCGGAGAATTCATCGCCGCCGCGCAGCTGGTGGTCTACGCCGGCGCGATCATGGTGCTGTTTGTGTTCGTCATCATGCTGCTGAACGCGGGCACCGAAAAGAAGATGACCGTACGGCCGCTGGGCAAGTACCTGGGCGCGCCGTTCCTGCTGCTGTTCCTGGGAATGATCGCTTACGTGATCCAGCGAATCCTGCCGGGATCGTCTCCGGTGGTTTTCGGAGCCTTCCAGGGCGGGACTGCTTTGGAAATCGGCAGGAGCCTGTTCACGGTTTACCTGCTGCCGTTCGAAGTCACCAGCGTTCTGATTCTGATCGCCATTCTCGGCGCGATCGTGCTGGCGCGCAAGGAGGTGGACTAAATGCCACTTGGACCGCTGCCCGCCGCCGTTCCGCCTTCCTGGTACCTGACGCTGAGTGCGATCCTGTTCGCGCTGGGCGTGCTCGGCTTCCTGCTGCGTCGCAACATTATTACTGTGTTCATGTCTATCGAGCTGATGCTGAACGCGGTGAATCTCAGCTTCATAACGTTTTCCTATGTGCTCAAGCGCAATGACGGTCACATCTTCAGCTTCTTCGTGATGGTGGTTGCGGCGGCCGAGGCCGCCGTGGGACTGGCGATCATCCTCACGGTGTTCAAGAACCGCCAGACGCTCGAAATCGACGAGGTCAGCACGCTCAAGAACTAGGGTCCATCAAAAAATAATGCAACTTTGGCTCATTCCTATTCTTCCGCTGCTCGGCTTCCTGCTGAACGGGATTTTCGGCAAGCGGCTCGCCAAGCCAGTGATTAACGCGATTGCGGTCGGCTCAGTGCTGCTGTCGTTCCTGTGGGTGGTGAAGACGCTTAGCGGCCTTGGCGCGTTCAGCGGCGGCCTGGAACAAACCTACAAAGAGCACTACTACACCTGGATTCAATCCGGCGCGCTGAACATCAGTGTCGATTTCGCGATCGACCGGCTGACGGCGGTCATGCTGATGGTGGTCACCGGCGTGGGCGCGCTGATCCATATTTACGCCACCGGTTACATGGCCCACGAAGGCGGCTACTACCGCTTCTTCGCGTACCTGAATCTGTTCATGTTCTTCATGCTGATTCTGGTGCTGGGCGCGAACTTCCTGCTGTTGTTCGTCGGTTGGGAAGGAGTGGGGCTGTGCAGCTACCTGCTAATCGGCTTCTACTTCCTGGAGAAGTTTGCCACCGACGCCGGTAACAAAGCATTCATTGTCAACCGCATCGGCGATTTCGGATTCTCGCTCGCGATCTTCCTGGTCGGGTTTCACTTCAACACGCTCGATTTCACGACGGTGATGACGCAGGTGAAGGGCATGCCGATCGAGACCAGCGCCGGCATCTTCACCGCGATTTCATTGCTTCTTCTGGTGGGCGCCACCGGTAAATCGGCGCAGATTCCGCTGTACGTCTGGCTTCCGGACGCCATGGCCGGTCCGACACCGGTCAGCGCACTGATCCACGCCGCGACCATGGTGACGGCAGGCGTGTACATGATCGCGCGAACGTCACCTATTTACCTGCACACGGTAGGTTCTCCCGCCTTGTTCTCTCCTGATTCCCTCGGTTATCCAAGAATCGGCCCGATCGGCCCCATGGAAATCGTGGCGATCGTAGGGTTGACTACAGCATTCGTGGCCGCGACCATCGGCCTGGCGCAGAACGACATCAAGAAGGTGTTTGCCTACTCCACCGTTTCGCAGCTCGGTTATATGTTTCTGGGGCTGGGCGTGGGGGCCTTTTCGGCGAGCATCTTCCACCTGATGACCCACGCGTTCTTTAAGGCACTCCTGTTCCTCGGAGCGGGCAGCGTGATCCATGCTTGTTCCGGCGAACAGGACATGCGCAAGATGGGCGGCTTGCGCAAATACACGCCCATCACGATGGTGACCCTATTGTGCGGCAGCCTGGCTATTGCCGGCTTCCCATATCTATCCGGCGCCGCGAGTAAAGACCTGATCCTGGAAGCCGCCTACGAACATGCGCCATGGATGTACTGGGTGGGTGTGTTCACCGCGGGAATGACCGCGTTCTACGTTTTCCGCGCGTTCTTCATGACGTTCTTCGGCGAGTACAAAGGGAAGCCCGCGGCTGGCCACGGTCACGGGCACGACGACCATGGGCACGGCGAGCCGCATGAGTCGCCCGCCGTAATGTGGATCCCGCTGGCCATCCTAGCATTATTGAGCCTGGGCGGCGGATTCATCAACATTCCGCACTTCCTGGAGCCGATCTTCCCGTTGCAAGAAGGAGAACCGGCGCGCTGGCTGGAATACGTCGCCACCGCCGCTGGACTCGGCGGCATCGCGCTGGCGTATCTTTTCTATGTCGTCTCACCGAGTCTCCCGGAATCGCTGGCGAACACGTTTAAGGGTGTCCATACTCTGATCTACAACAAGTACTTCGTCGATGAGTTCTACGATTCCACGGTGGTCGAACCCGTGGTCGGCGGATCGCGGCAGCTTCTCTGGCGCGTGACCGATGTGCGGTTGATCGATGGCATCGCCAACGGGATCGGATCCACGGCGCGGGGGCTTGGCGGTATTCTGCGGCGCGCGCAGTCCGGCTATATCCGCAGTTACGCGGCGTGGGTCATCGCAGGCACGGTCTTGGCGATCGCCTATATCGGATTCATGGGAGCATCGCGATGACACTGCTGGACGTCGTGCTGTTCCTGCCGCTGGTTGGGTTCCTGCTGCTGCTGATCCTGCCCAAGGAATCGAGCCGCATGGCCGCGATGGTCATCTCGTCGGCCATTTTCATCGTGTCGCTGGGACTCCTGATACCGTACTGGTTTCAATACCCGTCGGGTCACACGTTCTCGACCGACATTCAGTGGATCAGCTATCCGCCGATCCGTTACCACGTCGCGCTCGACGGTTTGAGCCTGTGGCTGGTGCTGCTTTCGACGCTGCTGACGCCCATCGCCGCGCTGGTTTCGTGGAATTACATCGACAAGCGCGTGAAGGAATATTACGCCTTCCTGCTGCTGCTCGAATTCGGCGTGATCGGCGTGTTCATCTCGATGGACCTGTTCCTGTTTTACACGTTCTGGGAAGTATCGCTGGTTCCGATGTACTTCCTGATCGGCATCTGGGGACACGAGCGGCGCATCTACGCGGCCGTCAAGTTTTTCCTGTTCACCATGGCCGGTTCCGTGCTGATGCTCGGGGCGATCATCTATCTTTACAATCGCACCGGCACGTTCGATTACGGCCAGATTCAGGGCATGATCCAGACCGGAAGCCTGGTATTCGACCAGCGCACGGAGCTTCTGCTGTTCCTGGCTTTCTTCATGGCGTTCGCGATCAAGGTGCCGATCTTTCCGCTGCACACCTGGCTGCCGGACGCGCACGTGGAAGCGCCAACCGCCGGCTCCCTGATGCTGGCTTCGGTGATGCTGAAGATGGGCACTTACGGACTGCTGCGATTCTGCGTGACGCTGTTTCCGGATGCGGCGCACCGCTGCGCCCCTTGGATCGTTGGCTTGGCGATCATCGGCATCATCTATGGCGCGCTGGTCGCACTGGTGCAGCCGAACATGAAGAAGCTGGTGGCGTATTCGTCCGTGAGCCACCTGGGATTTGTCGTGCTGGGAATTTTCACTTTCACGCAGCAGGGCCTCGACGGCGCTGTGTACCAGATGCTGAACCACGGGATCTCCACCGGAGCGCTCTTCATCCTGGTTGGCTACTTGTATGAGCGGCGTCATTCGCTCGAAATTTCCGCCTACGGAGGTGTGGCGACGCCCGCCCCGAACCTGGCGATCATCTTCTTGATAACGACGCTCGCGTCGATTGGTCTGCCGACGCTGAATAATTTCATCGGCGAGTACCTGGTGCTGCAGGGCACGGCCAGCGCGAACTTCGGATGGGCCGTATTCGCTTCGCTGGGAGTGATCTTCTCCGCGTGCTACATGCTGTGGCTGTACCAGCGGACGTTCTTCGGAAGAGCCTCCGAATCGCTCTCACACCATATGCCCGATTTGACGACCCGCGAGTGGGCGGCCATCCTGCCGTTAGTGCTTCTGATGGTCTGGATGGGCTCGTTCGCGCAGACCTTCCTGCCGTCGATCAGCGTGCAGAACGCCGCAATACTGGAGCAGACAAAAAAATTGCGAACAGAGCGGGTGGCGATACCGGCCCGGCCAATCGCAGAGGTATCCCGTGCCAATCGCTAATTTTCTGCCGACCAACGCCGACTACGCGCGCTTCCTGCCAGAGTTGATTCTGACGGTGGCCGGAGTTCTGATCATGTTCATGGAGGCGCTGCGGTCCGAGGGTAAGAGGACAAACGCCGGATTGGTGGCCATCCTTGCGCTGGTGCTGGCCTTGCCGGCCGCGCTTCTCGCCAAGGACGGATCCGCGTTCCAGGGGATGCTGGTGATCGACGGCATGGGGACCTTCTTCCGGACACTCGTGATCGTGGTCGGATTGCTGGTGGTCTTCAGTTCCACGGATTACCTGCGCCGAGAAAATCAAGAAAGCGGCGAATACTACGCGCTGGTGCTGTTCAGCATCGTCGGCCAGTGCGTGATGGTCACGGCCAATGAGCTGGTGATGATCTTCATCGGGCTCGAAATCTCCTCCATCGCGTCTTATATTCTGGCCGGATATCTGCGCGACGACGCACGGAACAACGAATCAGCTTTGAAATACTTCCTGCTGGGATCCTTCGCCACGGCTTTCCTTCTGTACGGCGTGGCGTGGATGTACGGCGCCACCGGATCCACCAACTTGACCGCGATCCGCGGCTCGCTGATCTCGGGTGCTCCGCCGCCCGAGGCGCTGATCGGCGTGGCGGCTGCGCTGATCTTCGTGGGACTAGCCTTCAAGATTTCGGCCGCTCCGTTCCAGGGCTGGGCCCCGGACGTCTATCAGGGCGCGCCCGCGCCGGTCTCAGCGTTTCTCACCGTGGGACCGAAAGCCGCGGCTTTTGCTGTACTGTTGCGGATTTTCCTCGGGAGCTTAGAGCCGATCGCGTCCCGCTGGGCGCCGGCCGTCTGGATCTGTGCACTCGCGACCATGGTGGTCGGCAACTTCGCCGCCATCATGCAATCGAATATCAAGCGCCTGCTGGCCTACAGCTCTATCGCGCACGCCGGTTATGTGTTGGTTGCGGTGGCAGCCAACTCGGGAACCGGGTCGGCCGCGGCCATGTTTTACCTGGCGGCGTATGCGTTCACTAACATTGGAGCGTTCGCGGTAGTGACGTACTTTTCCCGCAAGGGCGAGAGATACGTCGGCATCGACGATTTCGCGGGGCTCGCCCAGCGCCAGCCGGGAATGGCCGCGATGCTCACCATTTTTCTGTTGAGCCTGATCGGCGTGCCGCTCACCGGCGGATTCTTCGGAAAGTTCTACATCTTCAAGGCGGCGCTCGACGCCAAACTGATATGGCTTACCGTGATCGGATTGCTGAACAGCGCGGTTGCCGCATATTACTACCTGCGAATCCTGGTGGTCATGTACTTTCGCGAGCCTGGCGAAAGCGTGGAAACACTGCCTCCAGCGGGCGCACTGCTCCAGATTGCGGTGTATGGTTCGGCGGTGGGAACACTGCTGCTCGGAATCTTCCCATCGCTGGTGCTGGATTTCGCCAATCGAGCGGCGATCCGTTAAGCCGCTCCCTGCCGGTCGCGGTTCGGTGCTGTACAGAACCACGAGCGTTAGCGAGTGGCCAGGGTTGTAGCTGACGGCTTATCGGCGTACATTGCGGCGTCGGCGCGGCTGAGGACATCGCGCATCGAGTCCCCTGGGTTCCACTGCGCGGCGCCCGCGGCGGCGCTCACGTTCACCTTCGGCGCGTCCGGCTTATCCTTCACGGCGTAGGAGCCGTTGACCCAGCGGCGGATTCGCTCCAATCGTGCGGTCGCTACCGAGAGATCCCCATCCACCAGCACGATGAACTCGTCACCGCCCACCCGTCCGATGATGTCGTGCGCGCGGAAAACAGTGCGCAGTTCGGTCGCGAATTGTTTCAGCAGATCGTCGCCGGCCAAGTGCCCGTAGGTATCGTTCAGTTTCTTGAAGCCATTCAGGTCCAGGCTGATCACGCTGAACACCTTCGCCGACCGGATGCGTGTCTCGATGTGGCGTTCCACCTTGCGCCTGTTGGAAAGGCCGGTGAGCGGATCTTCCGAGGCAATGTGCTCCATTTCCTCGAGCTTCGATTCGTAGTTGGCGATCTGGGCGCGCAGTTGCGCGATAGTTCCGTCGCTGTCCTTCACCATTTGAGCTACGTAGCTCTTTAGATCCGCGGTGTGCTGGCCTAGCGATTGCCGGATCGTCGTGACGTCGTTGAGCTTGGATGTGGCTTGAAGCCTCTCGGTGAATTCCGTGAAGCGTTTCGTGTAACGCTTATCGCGCTCCCCCACCTGCTCCGCGGCCATGCCAGCCATCAGGAGCACGTCCTGCATCTCCTCGGTACTTTGCTGAAAGAGCCGGAAGGTATTCTCCGCCCAGGATTTCAAAGCGTCCTGGATCGCCTGTGTGATTCTGGCCACTTCTACTTCGGAAATCGGGTTTGCCAGGGCGGCACTCAGGTTTTGCAAAGCGGACTGCAGGTCTTCGCCCGCGGCGGGGCAGGCCTGCACAGCGGCTTCACCGACGGTGTTTAAAGCCGCATGATATGAGTCCAGCGTCGTGCGGAGTAAGTGCTCCGCATCTTCTTCTATGGATTGTTTGAGCGAGATCACGGGGATGGATCGTCGGGACGGCTTAGTTGTTGCATCGGTGAAAAACCTTAGGCGCGGCGCTGTGGCTAGGAGGAGCGCAGCGGCCTTACCAGCAGCGTCAGGACAAAGCCCACCGCCAGCAGTCCCGCAAGCACTTGCAGAGGACCGTCATAAATGTGGACGTGGCTGGCGCCTGGAGCCAGAGCGGCCTTCGCGCGGTTGGAAAGTTCGGTGACGATCACCGGGCCCGCGATCGCTGCGGCGCTCCAGGCGGTCAGCACCACGCCGTGAATCGCTCCCACGTTATTCGGCCCGAAGATGTCGGCCAGGAACGCTGGAATCGTGGCGAATCCTCCGCCGTACATGCTGACCACTACGAATAGGCTGGCCTGAAAATAGAGCCAATCGCCACGGCCCGCGATACCGGGAATCAGAAGAAACAGAACAACCTGTACCGCGAAGAAAATCGAGTACGTGTTCCGGCGGCCGATGTAGTCGGAACTGGACGCCCAGAAGAATCGTCCGATCAGGTTGAAGATGCTGAGCAGCAGCACGAACGTGGCTGCCTCCGCGGGAGTCTGCTGGAATAGATCCTGGACAATCGGCGACGCCTGCGCCAGGATTCCGATGCCCGCGGTGACGTTGATAAACAGCATGGCCCACAGCAGATAGAACTGCGGGGTCCCCAGGGCGTCATTACGGGTGACGCTTCTCTGGCTAGATATTTTCGCGGGAGGATTCCAGCCATCGGGCTTCCAACCCTCGGGCGGACGTCGCAAAATGCGCGCGCCGATCAGCATTATGACGAAATAGATGGCGGCCAGTGTCATCACGGCCGTGGGAACACCCAGCGAGGCCATGAAGCGGACGTTCAGCGGACTGGCTAAGGCCGCGCCTCCGCCGAATCCCATGATCGCCATACCGGTAGCCATGCCGCGCCGGTCGGGGAACCACTTGACCAGCGTGCTCACGGGTGCGATGTAGCCGAGCCCGCAGCCCATCCCGCCGATGACGCCCATGCCGAGGAAAACCAGGATCGATTGGCGCAGCGCGAGTCCGATCCCGCCGATCAGCAGGCCGCAGCCGAATAGCAACGCTGCCGCGGTTGCAGCCGCGCGCGGTCCACGGCGCTCCACCCAGGGGCCGCCGAAAGCGGCGCTCAGCCCCAGCAGAACCAGAGCGGTCGAATAGGTGGTGTAGGGCGGGCTGAACCAACCCGGGGCATTCGGCAACAAGGCCTGGAAGGGGCGATTGAACGTGCTCCAGGCGTATACCGAGCCGATACAGATATGCACGGCGACGGCCCCAACCGGGATCAGCCAGCGGTTTGCAGTACGTTCAGCCGGCCAGGATACGGCATCAACGCGGGAAGCCATCTCAAGATTCTACATGGTAAGGCAGGCGACGAGCCTGCCCCACTGCCTACTGGATTTGCTTGAGCAGACGCGTCGCGTCTTCCACCTGGGCCGCCGCCGCGCGCAAAGTTTCCGCCAGCCTGCGAGTCTGCTGATTGGCCTCATCCCACTGCTGCGCTTCCACGGCCTCGCGAACTCCCGGCAGAGTCTTGGCCGAATAGCCGGTGAGCATTCCGGGAGCGTAGATCTGGTTGCGATACCATGCCCGGTGCGGAAGTCCATCCGTGGTCAGCAGTGTGCGCTCGACCTTCCGCATGGAGTCATCCACTTTGGCCAGTTTTTCAGACTCGATTCTTTCAGACGTGGTCGGGCCGTGCTTGGTCCAGGCAGACAACTCCTCGTCGTATGCCTTGGCCGCCGCCGATAGCCGCAGAAGCTGCACGGAGATGGGGCCCAGATCCACTTTAATGTTTCCGGCTTTCGTGTTTCCGCGCGGCAGTTGTTTGCGAATCTCCTCGGTCCATCTGTTCACGCTGGACGAGAGCGCGCCGAAATCGAAAGGCAGGATCGGAGCGTCGGCCAGTCGCAGGAGCGCGATGCTCATCACCTGCGTGAGCGCCTTGGCGTAAGTCCGGTCTCCGTCGGAAAACTGCTGATACCAGGCCGGCGTGTCGTAGACGGAATGATACACGCCGTCGCCCGCGGCGAACCCAAGGTTCAAGCTGGCGATGCCCGCGTGATCCAGAAACGCCACGTAATCCGAGCCCGATCCCAACGATTCCACATGAAACTCCCGCTCTCGCGGCTCAGTCGCGCCCCCTGCGATGGCCGCAGCGGGTGTCCGGCGATCGCGCGTGGCTTCCAGCAGGCTCTTCGAAGACGCCGGATCCGCCACGTCCCGCATTACTTCGGTCACAAAGGGTTCGAGCGAGGCAGATCCACCTGAGACAAACGGACCGCGTCCGGTGGAGTCGGAGTTGATATAAACCGCCGCGTTACGGTCCAGCTCGTCCATGTGTTTTTCGACCCATTCGGTGGAGCCCAGAAGGCCGTACTCCTCGCCGTCCCACAGCGCGAGCATGATGGTGCGCTTGGGCTGCCAGCCTTGCTTACGCAAAACGGAGAGAGTGCGTGCCGTTTCGAGCAGAACCGACGCGCCGCTCACCGGGTCGCTGGCGCCATTGACCCATGCGTCGTGATGATTTCCGTAGATGATCCACTGGTCTTTCTCTTTCGGAAGCGATCCAGGGATCGTCGCGATTACGTCGTACAGCGGCCTGTTGGACCAGTCAAAATCGACTTGCAGATGCACCGTGGCGGGGCCTGCGCCCGCGTGGTAGGTGAGCGGAAGGGCTCCACGCCAGGCCTCCGGAACCACCGGACCGGTCAATTGTTGGAGCAGCGGTAGCGCATCCGCCCATGAGATCGGCAGCACCGGAATCTTGAGTATCGTCTTGGCTTCGTCGCGCGTCAGGAGCTTGGAACTGGGTTTCGATCCAGGTTCCGACGCCCATCCAGGCGACAACGGATCGCCGGGATACAGTGCCATATCCATGACGCTGCCGCGCTGCACGCCATCGGCCGGGCGCATCGGACCCAGCGGATACACATCACTCTGAAAGAACCCGTCTTCGTGAGGATCGGAATAGATCAGGCAACCGACGGCCCCATTATCCTGCGCCAGTTTGGCCTTCAGGCCGCGCCAGCTACGCCCATAACGCGCGATCACGATCTTGCCTTTGACGTCGACCCCCGATTTCTTGAGGTATTCGAAATCCTCCGGCTGTCCATAGTTCACATAGACGAGCGGTGCGGTCACATCTCCGGATGCCCCGTACGCGTTAAACGGGGGGAGCTGGTTCTCTTGAGCGGTGCTCGGGTCCTCGGGAATCGGCGGCTCGGCGAGCTTGGCGCGAAAACGGACCGGCGCGGTCATTTCCAGCGTGCGCGTGGTGGGGTAGGGAATCAGTGCCTGAAAGGTCTCGACGCGCGTATCGAGTCCCCACTCCGTGAGTTGCGCGGTGAGATAGTCGGCGACCGCCTTCGATCCGGGCGAACCGGCGTGATGGGGCTTGGCCGCCATCCGGTCCATGTAGATGCGGAGCCGCTCGGCCTGGGGGATGGTTTTGGCTTGTTCCTCGCGGTCGTGCTCGGCTTTCCATTGGTCCGGAGGGAAGCCGCGCAGGGGCGCTATTGCGGGAGCCTGGGCATACGCAGCCAGCGCCGCGAGGGCAAGAAAGAAAGGAATGGAGCGGAGCCTCATGCCTTCGCGTGCTTCAGAAATGCGAGAAACTCCTGAGTATCGCGCGTATATCCGCTGGTGGCCAGCACGTGTTCATTCGCGTCGAGCAGAACGAACAAGGGCGTGGACACACTGGTGAACTTAGTGTCCTCCAGCTTGGCGTTCTCTTCCGATGCCGCATCCGAACCGTCGGTATAGAGCTCCACCAGCACCAGATCCTTTGCGATGTCGGCGATCTCCGGCCGCGGGAACATGTTGGCCTTCATCCAGTGGCAGTTGGTGCAGGCGTACCCGGTGAAGGTGACCAGCACGAGTTTGTTTTCCTGCTGTCCGCGCGAGAGTGCCGCATGGTAATCGTTCTTCATCCATTGGAGTCCGCCGGCAGTCGTTGTGTTTCCAGTGAGTCCACCCGTGGCAGCGGGGACGTAGGCATCCAGTTCTCCCAGCGGCGCGCCGAACATTCCGGGCAGCAGGCTGACGGCGAAAATCAGGAACAAGGCGGCGACCGAAAGCCGTCCGATCCCGAGCTTATCCTCGGCTTCGATCCCTTCCAGGCGCAGCAACCCTAATAGGTACAGGCCCGCCATCGCGAAGAGCACGAACCACGCCGCCAGGAACCGTTCGCGCGTCAAGAGATTTGTCTGCAGCACCTGGTCGATGTTGCTCAGGTACTTGAGCATGACGGCGAGCAGGACAAAACCCATCACGACTTTGACCCGCGCCATCCAGCCGCCGCTCTTGGGCAGCTTCTTCAGATACGAAGGAAATGCCGCGAGAAAGAAGAACGGCGAGGCGAGTCCGGTGGCGAACGCGGCCATCCCAACCACTGGCTGGGATCCTTGCGCTTGCACCGACGACGCCAACAGCGGTCCTACAAAGGGTCCCACGCAAGCGAACGATGTCAGCGAAAACGTCAGCCCCATCAATAGCGTGCCGAAGTAGCCGCCGCGTCGCGATGCGCTGTCGAGCTTGGTCAGCATGCTCGAGGGCAGGGTAATCTCGAACGCTCCCAGCAAGCTGATCGCAAAGATGCCGAAAACTCCGGCGATAAATGCGTTGACCCAGGGATTCCCGCCGAGCTGCGAGATGCCGATGGGTCCGGCCAGGGCCGTGACGCCCAATCCCAGCGCGCAGAACAGCACCACGATTCCGAGCGAGAATACGAGCGCTTGGACGATCCCGCCGCGCTGGTTCAGGAAGAATGACACCGTGATGGGGATCATCGGGAAAACACACGGCGTGAAGATCGCCGCGAGCCCGAATCCGAACGCGGCGAGCGCAAACCCGGCCAGCCCCTGCTGTGAGGCAGGGGGCGGATTCTCTGAGGACGCCGGAGGCAGAGCCGCCGATGCAGGTGTCACAGGTGTCGCGCCGGGCTTCACTTCGGTGTACCCCGCCGGAACTGCGAAGGGCTCGATGGCGGGTGCAGACGCAGCCGCCGTCAGCTTGAACGTCGCGGTCTTGGTCCTCGGATTCAAGCATTGCTTGTCATCGCAAGCGCGATACCGCATCTGCGCGGTCAACTCCATCGTCCCCGTCGCGTCCTTCTTGAGCGTTGCCGGGATCCAAAACTCAGCTTGGTTCGAGTACGTCTCGACTTCTACCTTGAAGTTCGGGTCCATGGTCCGCACCGGCTGCGGTTGGTAGACAGTGTAGGAATCGACGGCGGAGTCATCCTTCAAAGTGATCTTAGTAGGCAGCAGATTCTTCGGGATAGTCAGCGAATAAAGATGCCAGCCTGGCTCGATCTTGGCGGTCAGGTGCAGCGGAATCGTGGCGCCCGGTTTCGCCACTTCCGTGCTAGAAGAAATGGACCACTGGACCGGATCCAGGCGCGGTGCAGTGTCTTGCGCGATCGCTATCGCGGAGACGCACGCAACCAACCCGGCAATCCGATGCAGTTTCATTGCGCTGCTACTTTAGACGAAGCAGTACGGTCTAATTCTTCCTCTATTTTCTCATTTACGCGGCCCTGGGCGAATTCGGCCGCCACGCGGATCGCATTCTTGATAGCGTTGGCATTGGATCGCCCGTGGCAGATGGTGCTGACGCCCTTCACGCCCAGCAGGGGCGCACCGCCATATTCCGCGTAATCCAGCCGCTTCTTGAACTCCTTGTAAGCCTCGCGGGAAAGCAGCGAGCCGATCTTGCGGGTCATCGTGGCGCTGAGCGATTCGCGTAGCATGCTGACGAACATATCCACCAGCCCCTCGCTGACCTTGAGGGCGACATTTCCGATGAACCCGTCGCACACCACTACGTCCGCGATGCCGTTGAAGATGTCGCGCCCCTCGACGTTCCCGATGAAGTTGATGGGGAGGGCCTTCAGTAGAGGCAGGGCAGTGCGGGTGAGATCATTACCCTTGTGTTCTTCCTCGCCGATGGAAAGCAGCCCGACTCGTGGGCGGGAGTTATGAAAGATTGTTCGTGAGTAAATCTCGCCCATCACGGCGAACTGCGCCAGCATCTCCGGTTTGCAATCGACATTGGCGCCGACGTCCAGAAGAACAACGGGCGATCCGGTGAGCGACGGAAAGGCTCCTGCAAGCGCCGGCCGGGTTACTCCGCGGATCACACCCTGGACGATCTTGGAGGTCGCCATCACCGCGCCAGTGTTGCCCGCGGAAACTACGCCGTCGGCAACGCCATCCCGCACCAGGCGGCAGGCGACGCGAATCGAGGAGTCTTTCTTGCCCTTGACGGCCTTCGCCGCCGAGTCCTCCATAGTGATGAACTCGCTGGCATGATGGACTTCGATCGGTAACCGGGCCACTTGCGGATGCAGGGCCAGCTCAGCGCGAATGACGTCCTCGAGGCCGACTAGAATAACGCCGATCTGAAGCTCTTCGGCTGCCCGAATCGCCCCTTCCACCTCGCGTTTGGGAGCGTTGTCGCCCCCCATGGCGTCGACCGCGATCGTCAGCATGGACGCGCTCGCCGGCTACTCTTCGGCGACTTCGATAACTTCGCGGCCCTTGTATTTTCCGCAGTGCGGGCAAACGCGATGCGGCAGTTTGGGCTCATGGCAGTTGGGGCACTGGGCCATCACGGTGCGGCGCAGGGAATCGTGCGTCCGCCGGGCGGAGGTCCGCCTCTTGGAATGTCGTCGTTTAGGATTCGGCATTTTTTCTTATCTCCTTGAGCGCTGCCCAGCGGTCATCACCCGCGTTAGACTGGCAGCGGCACTCATTCTGGTTGCGATTCTGCCCGCACACCGGACAGATCCCTTTGCAATTCTCGTCACACAACTTCTGCATGGGGAGCGCTAGCAACACGAACTCCCGCAATACATCGTTCAACTCCAGGCCGTCGCCTTCATAGAAGCCCATCTCGGCCTCACCGGCGTCCAGGGCCTTTTCCTCCACGCGAACAGCGCGCGCCGCGATCGCTGCTTCCGGTTTACGACCGCGGCGCGCTGCGTTGTTCGCGTTTAAACCTAAGTGCCCTTCATCTACCGGACGATAGTACAGCTCGAAGCTGGAATCTATCGGAAATCCAGCCGGTTCCAGGCATCGGTCGCACTCCGACTGCAAGCGAACCTTAACCTGACCCGTCACCCGGATCTCGCCGAGCGAACCCATCACCAACTCCGCCTGCCCGGACGCGTGAAGCGGTTCTGATTGCTTCAGCTTCGGATCCAGAAACTCGATGGTTCCGGGAGGTAACTCCACGTCAAAACCGACAGGCTTCAGCTCCAGGTCTCGAACGTGGAAAAACACAGAGGTACTCCCTACCCGGATCGGGCAAAACCTTAGTATAACAGGACTTCTGCTAGGAAAACAGCTCCGCCAGAGGCAAACTAAAACCGGGCAGTAGCGGCGAAGTGATTGAATCCGAAGCGGTAAGCTCGGTTTCGGGCAACGTCGGGCCGGTCCAGATTTCGACCGTGAGGTCCTCGGGATCCACCAACCAGACTTCTCTGACGCCAGCCGCGAAATATTGCTTCAGCTTGCGATGAATGCTGCCCGTTGTTTCGCTAGGAGAGAGAACTTCGGCAGCAATGTCGGGGATGACGTGAATCACCTTGGCGTCACGAAGCTCTGCCTGGTGGTCGCCCAGAATGACGGCGACGTCCGGAGAGCGGCGCGTGGAAGGGGAAAGCGCATACAGGTTCTCCGAGATCAACGCCTCGCCGATCGGATCTTCCTCCAGATACCGCACCAACTTTACGAGAAGCTTCTGAAGGACGCGATTGTGTTTGTACGCCGGTCTAGTCATCTCGATCAACTCCCCTTCGTCGAGTTCGTAGCGCTTGTCTTCCTCGAAGGGGTAGTTGTCGAATTCCTCCGCTGACAGGAGGGTTCTGGCGCGCATAAGCCGATTGTATCTTGAATGGTCTCTGCTAAAGTGAAAGCTAATGGTCGTTGAAATCGAAGGAGTTGCGCTGCATCTGGCGCATCCGGACGAGCTTACCGTTAACTGGGTCGGCCAGGACGAAGTCATGCGCCAACTGCTAGCGGCCTGGCTGGTGATCGACCCTCAGGATCTGCCCATGAACCCGCGCCTCTTGGGGAAGCCGGGGGTCGGGAAAACCACGCTCGCCTACGCTGCCGCCAAGCGTCTGGCCCGCGAAGTCTACATCATGCAGGCGACGGTCGACACTCGGCCCGAGGATTTGCTGGTTACTCCGGTGATCGAGGGCGAAACCAAGCTGCGCTACGTGGCGTCGCCCTTGGTGACTGCGATGCTCCGCGGTGGCATCGTGATTCTGGACGAGGGCAATCGCATGAGTGAGAAAAGCTGGGCCAGCCTTGCTCCTCTGCTCGACACTCGCCGCTACGTGGAGTCGATCGTCGCGGGAATTAAGATCAAGGCGCACCCGCTGTTCAGGCTGGTGGCCACTATGAATGACGACGCCAGCACTTTCGATCTTCCGGAATACATCCACTCCCGCTTGCAGCCGCAGATCCTGATCGATTTTCCGGAGCGCGATGAGGAACTGGCCATCCTGCACGAGAATCTGCCCTTCGGCGACAGCCAGATCCTGACTTACGTCACCGATTTCCTGCAGCGGGCGCACGCCGCCGACGAGCGCTATACCGCCCGCGACGGGATCAATATCGCGCGGTTCGCCATGAAGCTCGCGCATAGTTCCAATGGGACGATGCATGCGAACACGGACCTGATGCGGATCGCCATCGTGCAGACTCTTGGTGAAGAGGCCCTGCGCTATGTCACTCGAAACTGACATCAAGCTCGGGAGCCTGGAGCGCGGGAAGATGCGCTATTTCCCGGTGGTGCCGGGGCGCGTCGAGTTCGGTGCCGCGCTGCGCCGCTTATTGCTTGCCGAAAAACCGCAAATCGTGGCGGTGGAACTGCCCGGATTCTTGGAGCCCGCGTACACGCGTGCTCTACAGCGGCTACCGGAAATGTCGGTGATCCTGTGCACGGCTTCTTCCAGCGAGGGCGGCGAGGACGAACGTCCAGTGTATGTTCCGGTTGAGCCCGCTGATCCATTCACCGAGGCTCTGCGCACTGCGGAAGAAATAGGCGCGGAGGTGATTTTCCTCGAACCCGATACGCAGGAACGGCCGCATCTGCACGATCAATACCCGGACACGTACGCGGTGCAGCGAATCGGCTTGGATCGCTACATTGAGGGCTATCGCGTCTGGCCGCAGTCTCGCACGGAAGAAGTGTCGGCGCACGCTGCCGCCATGGCGTGGAAGCTGCAAGGGGCTAATCCTGATGCAAATACGCTTGTAGTGGTTTCTTTGAACTTACTCGATCCGCTTCTCGATGCGATGGAGACGCCGCAGGAAGCGCCCTCGCGCCGGCTGCTCCGGCCTGAGACGCAACTGCTCAATCCGCATCCGGAAAGCCTGGCCGAGATCACCATCGAGTATCCATATTTGCAGGAGCGCTACGAATTCTTCCGGCTGGACCTGGAGGGCGAAGGTCGACTCGATAAGCCTCGAGTTCAACTGGAGCTGCTGCGCGAGGCGGCGGTTAAATACACCGAATCTACCGGAGAAAGACTGACCCACTGGCAGAGACGCACCATCGCACGCTACACGCGGAACCTCGCGCACATCAGCGGCGATCTGGTCTCCAATGCGTATGATCTGGCGGTCGCCGCCCGCTCCGTGGTTGACGATAACTACGGCTGGGAAGTGTGGCAGATGGCCAATCGCTATCTCGCGCAACAGGAAGTCTCGCCTCTGGAAACCGTCCGGCTCACTGCGGGCGAAATCTGGCTGAATACCAAGAGGCTGCGCATCCGGCGGCGATTGCCTCGTCCCAAGCAGCGCATGAAGCCCATCGGGCTCAAGCCCCGCAAGAAAGAAAAAGTTCCCGGCGAGTGGGCCAAGCAGACCACCGGTGAGGCGATCTGTTCGTATCCTCCTGAGGATCTGGTGATCGAAGACTACGGCCGGTTTCTCAAGAAGAAGGCCAAGGCGCTGCTCTCCGAAGAGCGCGTGCGCGTGGAGCCGTTCACTACGTCGATCCTGGACGGCATCGACATCCGCGAAACCATCCGCAACTGGCACCAGCGCAAGATCTATGTTCGCCAGGCGGACCGGCTGGCGGGCGAAGTGGGTTCGGTGGTGGTGGTTTTCGACGAGGATCGCGACGACCGGTATCAGTACCTGACCACCTGGCTCGGCGAGCATCAGAACGAATCCGACATGGCGTTTTATTCCACCCACCCGTTCGACAACATCGTTGGTCCGGGGATCGGCCGCGCGGAATATGGCGGCCTGCTGATGACGCTGCCGCCGCGCCGGCTCTTCGATGTTTGGTCCGACACGGATTACGACTTCGCCGAATCGAAACCCGAGCGGTTGTTAATGGCGGCCTTGGATTATTCGACCGAGCGCTTCGTCGTGTATGTCGCGCCCAAGCCGCCGCGGTCGGTGTTTCGCTCGATCGCGTCACATCTGAATCGCAAGATTCTCTACGTGCCGATCGGCCAGCTTTCCCCCACCAAGCTCAAAAAGCTGCGCGTCGTGCACGTGCTCGACAGCTACGAGCGTCGGGAAGAGGCGAAAGACTATCTGTGGTAGGTAGGGCAGGTGATCTTGTCACCTGCCATCCTTCAGATTAAACCGACGCCATTGCCGCGGTCGGCGACGGCTCCGCACCTTGCGGCGCATCGTGACTAACCGGATCGAACCGGACGCTTACCAGCGAAGACAATCCCGGCTCCTGCATCGTGACCCCGTATAACGCCTGCGCCGCTTCCATGGTGCGCTTGGCGTGCGTGATCACGATGAACTGCGTCTCCGACGACATCTCCTTGAGAAGGCGCGTCAGCCGCTGGATGTTGGGTTCGTCGAGCGGCGCGTCCACCTCGTCCAGGATGCAGAACGGGCTGGGAGTGTAGCGGAAAATCGCCATCAGTAGAGCCATCGCGGTTAGCGATTTCTCGCCGCCCGAAAGCAGCGCGATATTCTGCAGCTTCTTTCCCGGAGGCGATGCCATGATATCGATGCCGCTATCGGCGAGATTGGTCTCGTCGGTCAGCCGCATTTCGCCTTGGCCGCCGCCAAACAGCGTGCGGAACATCCCGCGGAAATTCTCGTTGATCAAGTCGAAGGCTTCCTTGAAGCGGCGGCGCGACTCGACATCCAGTTCCTGGACCGCCGTCTCGGTGTCGCGAATCGAATCGAGCAGATCCTGGCGCTGCGTATTCAGGAAGTCATAGCGCTGCTGCGCTTCCTGGAATTCTTCGAGTGCTTGCGGATTCACGGGACCCAGTGCCTCGATGCGTGCACGGATTTCCTGGGAGCGCTCCTCGACTTCGGCCACGCCGGCTTCATCGAGCGTCGTTTCTTCGACTGCGGCGAGCTCCGCGGCGGACATGTTCAGATCCTTGCGGCTGGTTTCGTCCAGATAACGCAGATCGCCTTGCTTGCGTACCAGTTCCACTTCGATTGCGCCGCGGCGCTCCTGTGAGGCTTGCGCATCGGCTCTCAAAGCCTTGAGTGATTCGTCCAGCGCAGCGAGCGAGGCGCGCCCCGTTGTCTCCGCCGCTGCCAGGTTTTCGACCCACGCTACAGCCGACGCGGTGTCACTAGCCAACTGTCCGGCTCGCTGATCCAGTTCGATGTTATCGGCCAGCAGCCGCGCGCGTTCCACGCCCATGCGTTCCAGCTCGCGCTCCAGCTCTTCGCGACGCGCGACCATCTGAAGGATATGCGCCTCGATTCTTCCCGCAGCAGACTTCTCACCGCGAAGGCGCTCGTCCAGACCAGCTAATTCCGCCCGCACGTGCGCGTGCTCTTCGCCGACCGAATGGGCGCGGGCCTGCAAACCCTCGTATTCGCCGCGCGCGAGTTCTAGCGCTTTTTCCTGATCGAAACGTTCCTGTTCGCGCTGCGCCACGGCCGCTTGGCTGTGCTCGCGCTGCTGGCGGGAACGCTGGTCTTCTCTAGTGAGACGTTCCAGCTCCAACCGGGCCACCGAGAGGCGCTGGCCGGAACGAGCGTATTCTTCGGCCAACTGGCGCTGCTCGTGATCGAGCGCAAGTGCGCCTTTTTCCTGCTGCTGCTGCTGCGCGCGAACGTGCTCCAGCTCTTCGGCCAGTTGCGCGGAATTCTTTTCTAGCTCCTCCAGCGTGCCCGTGAGCGTGTCGGCTTCGCGCTCGCGCGCATCCACTTGAGATGTGAGATCTCGCAGCTCGCGCTTCAACGCCAGCGGCCCGCCGCTCGATTTGCGTCCGCCGCTCACCGCGTGGCCGTGATAGCTGACGCCATCCGCAACCAGGAAGTAGTAGTCGGGATGCTGGGCCGCCAAACGCTGGGCTGCGGCGTGATCTTTGACCAGGAAACATTTCCCCAATCGGGGAAGGTTGCATGCGTGGCTGAGACGGAGCACGTCGCTCAGGCGCCCGGCGATTTCTGAACTGATAAAAGTTACCGCGGGATGCGCCGTAGTGGCTTCGTCGTTAACCAGGAACGTTACGCGTCCCTCGGATTCGGCGCGCATCAGTTCCACGCCACGCTCCGCTTCCGCCCAATCGGAGACGACGACGTACTCCAATTCTTCGTGGAGGAACGTTTCGCACGCCTTTTCCCAGGCTGGATCGGTGACTTCCACGAAATCCGCCAGCACTCCCGTGGGCTTGAATCCCGAGACTTGCCCATGCTCGATTGCCGTGAACAGCCTCTTCACTGACTCAGTCGTATATGCCCGATGCGAAAGAATTTCTTCCAGCGAGTCGCGCCGGGCTTTTTGACGCGATAGCGTGGTGCGCGCTTCTTCCAGGCTCTGCCGGGAAACCGCGACCGCGGCCTGCCTGGTCTTAAGATCCTCCTCCACGCGGTGCCTGCGGTCGGCCAGCGATTCGAGCTCGAGTTGCTGCGCTGAAAGCTTTGTGGATAGCTCGGCCTTCACCTGATCCAGGCGAGCCAAATCGCCCGAAGCAATCTCTTCTTCCTTGCGGGCGCGCGCGGAATCGCGCTCGATCGCGGCCAGGTATTCGTCGATCTGCACTACCTGATTGCGCAGCGTCGAAACTTCGCCCAGCAGTTGCAATACGCGCGTGCGGGCGGTTTCGAGTCCTCGCTCGCGGTCCCGCAAATCGTTCTGGAGAGCATCGCGCTCGCCCGTCTTCTCTTGCAGCCGCTCGCGCAGTGACACGCATTCCGCGTCCAGTCGTGCAATGGTTGCGATGTGAACATCGAGCTCGCCCTGCTGCTGTTGACGCCGGGTCTCGAGATCCTGCGTCTCCGTTTCATTCGCGGTCAGACGCTCGCTGATCGCGCCGATTTGCTTGGCTTGCAGCTCCAGCCGGCCGCGCGTGCGTTCGCTCGCAAGATTCAGTTCGGCCACGCGAGCACGTGCCGCTGTGAGTTCGGCTTCCGTGCGATAGCAGGTCTCCTGCAGGCGGGTGTACTCGCCTTCCTTCTCTTGTAATTGCCCGGAGATCTCGGTGAATAACCCTTGGGCCTGACTAAGGTCGAGGGCCATCCGAGCCGCGTCGCCTTCCAGCATGCGGAATCGCCCCGCTACAGCCTGGCGCAGAAACGTCACCATCTCCGTGCGCAGTTCCTCATATCGCTTGGCTTTTGATGCTTGGCGCTTGAGCGAATTCACCTGCCGTCCGACTTCTTCCAGAATGTCGAACACGCGCGACAAGTTCTGCTTGGCGCTTTCGAGCTTCGCTTCGGCGAGCCGCTTGCGCGTCTTGTACTTGCCGATGCCGGCAGCTTCCTCGATGATGGCCCGGCGGTCGGCTGGTTTATTGGAAAGAATCTGGCCGATGCGGCCCTGCTCGATGATGGCGTAGCTTTCCGGTCCCAGGCCTGTGCCGCTGAACAGATCCTGGATATCGCGCAGACGGGCGGATTTCCCGTTGATCAGGTATTCGCTCTCGCCCGACCGATACAGCCGTCGCGTGATCGTAATATCTTCGGGGTGAGCATGTGGTGCATGGCCATTGGCGGTCCCATTGCCATTCCCGTTCCCATGGCCGTTTGCATGAGCTTCGTGCCCCCCCGCGACCAAGTGTTGGCCGAGTGGATCTACCATGCTCAACGTGACTTGGGCCATCCCGAGCGGCTTGCGTTCCCGGGTGCCGGCGAAGATCACGTCTTCCATCCGGGTGCCGCGCAGGCTCTTGGCGCTTTGCTCGCCCAGGACCCAGCTGATCGCGTCGGAGATATTGGATTTTCCACAGCCGTTCGGCCCCACAACGGCCGTAATGCCGGATCCGTGGAACTTCATGTCCGTGCGATCGTAGAATGACTTGAAACCGTGGATATCGACGCGCTTAAGCTTGAGCAATGCGGGCCCCTTCCATTACAAAGACAATCTCAAGGGGGAGGGTTGAAACCATCCTAAACCCATCGGAAGTGAAAGTAAAGCGGGTGAACTACCGAATCTTGGGGTCTCCGTACTACTACCCCTAGATATTGTGGTGCGGGCCCAGTAATAAACAGCTCCGCCTCCTGTCTTAGCGGGTAGGAAGGCGATACTGGTGACCACGCTCATAACGACACACGAGGTTCCCATCCCTATTATCCCCAATGCGCTGGATGCCATGTACCGCGAGCACCACACCATGGTGTTTCGGACCGCCTACCGCATCACCGGCAACATCGCCGACGCCGAAGATGTCCTCCAGACCGTCTTCTTAAGGATGGTCCGCAGGGACGATTCGGCGGATGCCATTGAGCGTCCCGAGAATTACCTGCGCCGCTCGGCGGTTCACGCCGCTCTCGATCTGGTCCGCGCCAAGCGTTCCAGCGCCGACATCGACTTAGACCGGCTGCCTGCAACCGGTGGATCGCGTCCGGACGATGGCGATCTTCGCGAACTCCTGCGACAAGCTTTGTCCGAACTCCCGGTGCGCTCGGCGGAGATTTTCACGCTGAGATTTTTCGAAGGGCTGACCAATCCCGAGATCGCGAGCGCGTTGGGAATATCTTCCATTACTGTGGCAGTCACGCTGCACAGAACCCGGCGCGAATTGCAAAAGAAGTTGAGGGCATCCTAATGACCAACCCGATGAACAACCCAGATTTCGATCGTTTGGTGAATTCGATCCGTGACGACGCACCGGAGGCGGAGGTCGTGCGAGCTGCCGCGGATCGCGTGCGCGAAAAACTGGGAGCCTGCGGGGATGGTCCTAACGAACTCTGCGCGCAGTTTCGTGCCGATTTCGACGCCTATCGCGCGGGTCGATTGCCAGAAGGCCGGCGCATGCTGCTCGAAGACCATCTGCATTCCTGCGTAGCCTGCCGCCGCGAGTACTCCGGCGCGAAGAACGTGATGGTGATGCCGGCAAGATCGAGGCAGGTTAGCACGCGGTTAGGATGGGCGGCCGCGGCAGCCGTCTTGATCGGAGCATTGGCGATCAGCGGCTACGCACTATCTCCCCGAATCGATCGCGCAATGGCGCCATCGGGACCTCGCGGAACGGTCGCCAGCTTGGCCGGAACGCTAGTGCTGGTCTCCGAGTCGACGACTATGCCGCTCGCGCTCGGAGCAACAATCGCCGAAGGTCAGGAAATCCGCACGGGTAAAGGCTCGCGTGCAGTTATCCGCCTGCGCGATGGTTCTCTCGTCGAGATGGCTGAGCGCAGCGATCTGGCACTTGCCGAACGCTGGTCTGGAAAGACCATTCGATTGGCGCGCGGCAGTGTGATGGTCGAAGCTGCCAAGCAGCACCGTGGCCGACTCGAAGTAGCCACGCCGGATTCCCTCGTATCAGTGAAGGGCACTATTTTCGGCGTGACTTGGGGATTGAAGGGATCGCGAGTTTCCGTGGTCCAGGGCGAAGTCAAAGTGGACCATGGCGGGTTGTCGAAGCTCCTGCATCGCGGCGAACAGTCGGCTACGGATCAGAGCATGGCGCTGACCACAGTCGCGACCGACATCTCTTGGAGCCAGAACGCCGCGCAATATCTCGCGATGCTGGGCGACCTTGCGGCAATCCAGAAACAGATCGATCAGATCCCGCCTCCCGGCCTGCGCTATTCGTCAAATCTCCTCACTAGAGTGCCGCCGGCCTCG
>Ga0265314_10001341_pt1 | contig 27838 bp, 22 predicted proteins | sample 4126metaG_FD_203106 | JGI IMG/M metagenome (GOLD analysis project Ga0265314, IMG submission 203106) | Rhizosphere microbial communities from Carex aquatilis grown in University of Washington, Seatle, WA, United States - 4-1-26 metaG | ecosystem: Host-associated > Plants > Roots > Rhizosphere >... | reverse complement strand
TAGCGATTTCGTCAAACCGATCAAGCCGGCTTTCGACGCCACGTAATTCGATTGGCCGGGATTGCCGGTTTCGCCCACAATCGAAGAGATGTTGATGATGCGGCCCCAGCGCTGCTTCATCATGCCTTGCATCACTTGCTGAACCGCCAGAAACGCGCCCGTGAGGTTGGTTGTAAGAACCGTATCCCAATCGTCTTTCTTCATGCGCAGCGCCAAGCCGTCTTTGGTGACGGCGGCGTTGTTCACCAGAATGTCGACGGGACCCGCTTTCACGAAGGCTTCTTTGATCGACTCCTGCGAAGAGAGATCGATAGTCACCCAAGTGGAACCGGGAATCGCGGCGGAGGCGGCTTCGAGCTTCGCGGCGTCGCGCGCGGCGAGAATCACGCGGGTGCCGGCGGACGCGAGCGCCTGCGCGCAGGCGAGTCCGATGCCTCGGCTGGCGCCGGTGATGAATGCGGTTCTTGATGACCCTGTTTGATCCATAGTTAAACTCTATATTATGGCCTATGCCGATTTGCGCGAGTTTATTCGCGCGTTAGAGAAGAACGGGGAGTTGAAGCGCATCCCTTTCGAAGTCGATCCGGAACTCGAGATCACGGAGTTCGCTGACCGCAGCGTGAAGAATGGCGGTCCGGCACTGCTGTTTGAAAATCCCAAGGGATCGAAAGTGCCGGTGCTGATCAACGCTTTCGCCAGCACCAAGCGGATGGAACTCGCGCTCGAAAGCACCGCCGATGACGTGGCCGGGCGCATCTCGGAATTCTTGCAGATGCGGATGCCGGAGGGAATCATCGGCAAATTGAAAATGCTGCCGATGCTGGCCGAGGTGGGCGCGTTCTTCCCGAAAATCGTGAGCGACGGCCCGTGCAAGGAAGTGATTCGCAAAAAAGATTTCTCGCTGGATTATTTTCCGATACTGAAGTGCTGGCCGCACGATGGCGGGCGCTTCATCACGCTGCCCATGGTGTTCTCGAAAAATCCGGACACCGGCAAGCGCAACTGCGGCTGCTACCGCATGCAGGTGTTCGATGAACGCACCACCGGCATGCACTGGCAAACGCACAAGCAGGGCGCGGAACACTATCGCCGCCTGACAACCAAGAAAATGGACGTCGCTGTAGCGATTGGCGCTGACCCGGCGACAATGTATTCGGCGATTCTGCCGCTCCCTCCCGACATCGACGAAATGATGATCGCGGGATTCCTGCGCTCCAAACCAGTCGAGATGGTGAAGTGCGAGACGGTCGATCTCGAAGTGCCCGCGAATTCCGAGATCGTGCTCGAAGGCTATGTGGAGCTGGGCGAGTTGCGGCGCGAGGGTCCGTTCGGGGATCACACCGGCTTTTATTCTCTCGATGACGATTACCCCGTGTTCCATTTGACGTGCGTGACGCATCGCAAAAATCCGGTTTACGCGACCACCATTGTAGGGCCTCCACCGATGGAGGATTTCTACATGGGCAAAGCCATCGAGCGGATTTTCCTGCCGTTGATGCGCTTGCAATTGCCCGAGGTGCGCGACATCGCGATGCCGGCTGAAGGCATTTTTCACAATCTGATTCTGGTGTCGATTCGCAAATCCTATCCAGGCCACGCGCGCAAAGTCATGCATGCGATCTGGGGGCTGGGGCAGGCGATGTTTTCGAAAGTGATCGTGGTTGTCGATGAAGACGTCGACGTGCAGAATTTCAGCGAGGTCGCGTGGAAAGCGCTGAACAACATCGATCCCGAGCGCGATATTCAATTCGTGATGGGCCCGATCGATTCGCTGGATCACGCCAGCCGCTTGCCGAATTACGGATCGAAAATGGGTGTCGACGCGACGCGTAAGTGGCCCGAGGAAGGCTTCACGCGCCGCTGGCCGTCGGTCATGCGGATGCCGGAAGACGTGCAAAAGCGCGTGGACGCCCTTTGGAAAAAAGCGGGATTGGCCGCGAATGAACGCAAGTAAACGCAAATCCGACTTTCCGTTTTTCTATTCGCGTTTCTTCGCGTTCATTCGCGGCCAAAATTCTGTTGGGGCCCCACAAATCGTCGTTAACCCCCGAGGCTCTTGCAAGCCCGCACGATCCAGTAGATCGTACGCGAGAGGGATGGCGTTTGAGGTGCGCCATTTCTCCCCATCGATCTAGCGCTGGCGGCGTTGCTCGAGTATTTCTACCGCCCTCGCGGCCGGGGTGCCCAATGGGTGGGCCCGACACTGCACTCAGCCTACTTCACGACCCGGCAGCGGGGTGGAGTTGCGTACGCGAAGTGGTGGTGACTACAGGAGTTCGCGATGCTAGAATAGTGTGTATTCCCACTGCGGCGGCTGTAGCTCAGTTGGTAGTAGCGCCAGATTGTGGTTCTGGAAGTCGTGGGTTCAAGCCCCACCAGCCGCCCCAAAAATCCCCCAATACGCATCTCCGCCTTATGAGCTAAAAACCGCAAGCCAAGTTCGACTATGCGACCCGTGCGCTCGTTTCCGTGCACGAGGAGTTCGCCAATCAGAACTCCGACAACGTCGTGCTGTTCCGAGTAAGCCCGGCGGGCGCTTGACCCGGACGGTCCTACTTTTTCAGCCCGAACGCATAGAGCCGGCCGTCCCAGGTGGAGACATAGATCTGGCCGCCCGCCACTACCGGTTCGCTGAAATGCGTCCAACTATCGATCAATTTGTCGCTCGAATATAGTTCCTTGCCGGTTTCGCCATCGAGTGCATAGAGAACGGCATTTGTAATAGGAGTGCTGCGCTCCTTGGCCGTGATGCCCCGGCCCTGCGCGGTATTCTCTCCGGTCTGCAGCGCGTACACGACGCCGTTCGCTACCACCGGAGGATCGGGCACATGCATGTCGCGCGACATCCAAACCGGAACCAGTGTGGGCTTGGCTTTCTCCGGATCAAGCCGGACCTCAAACGCCATGACGCTGCCCTGATCTGCCGTCCCGTAGGTATATTGAAACTTCGGCGCGTCCTTCGACGGCGGACCCCACATCGGCATTAACAGCCATCGCTTGCCTTGCGCGTTCTGCCATGTCGCCATCGCTCCCCATAAGCCGCGGCCGGCCAGCAGAAACTCATCGTTACCCCAGCGAGGCGATTGGTAAAGCGGGGTGTGGTGATCGGTGGCCCCCAAATTGTTCGCGTCCAGCAGAGAGATGACCGACTCCTTGGCCGCTGACGCCACCAAAGTCCATTTGTCGAAGGGAAAGATCACGGGATTGGCGGACCCCAGGTCCAGATCCTTGGCGTTTAGAAACTCCCAGCTTGCAGGCGTGTAGGTGTCGAGCAAGCGCAGATCCTTGGCATTCAAGGCCATTACGGTGTTGCCGAAATATCCGACGGCTGGATCATAGGGGGCGTCGGCCGTCTGCGTGTAAACGCCTTTGGGCCCGCGCACCAAACCACCACGTCCCCAAGCTCCTCCCGGTCTGCCGGCGCTGGTGAAATATTCCACCGTGCGCCGCGTGGGATTTTTCAAATCCAGGGCGGTAAAGTGGGCGATCGCGCCACCGCAGCCGCGCGCCGTCGAGGAATAAATAACGCCGTCGATTAAATTCAAGCTCCAATTACGCGCGAAGGGCGTAGTGAAGTCAGTGGGTGGGATGCGGTCTTCTCCATCGGCCAGACTGAGGCCGCGCAGCTTGCCGTCACTGGTCGAAACGTAAACGATCCCGGCCTCTTTGTCGATTACGGGCGTGGCGTTTTGGGTATTGGAACAGAGCCAGGAGGCGGCTTGCGGCGGGGTCAGCGGGTTCGCGAACCGCTTCTGCCAGTTAACTTTTCCAGACTCGGAGTCGATCGCGTAAATCGTGTCGTCACTCCCCACGACGAAGACGAGTGTCCGCGGCCCCTGCCGGCCGTTTACAACCGCCACCAAGGGAGCCGTCATGGTGGATAGCACCACTTCGCTCGGCTTGGTAGAAAGCTGCGCCGTCCATTTCAATTCGAGCCGCGCAACGTTGTCCTTGCCGAGGAGGGTCTCAGCCTGGTTCCATCCCGTGCGCTCCTGATCGTAACCCCACGTCAACCACTCGCTGGGAGACGCCGCAAAAACCGCCGTGGCCATCAGGGCCAGACTTGCCAGGAATCGAATCATGCATTCCTCATTTCTAAATACCGCTCGCGCGAATCCAAAAGCTCTCTGTCCAGGTGCTACCGGGCGCCACCGTTTGTAGTTCCGGATACTTGCCTTCCTGATGCAGGTTAATGGCGTTGGTAATCCCTGTCATTGGCTCAAAGCAGATGAAATCCACGGTCTGCCCTGCCGGCGCGGGCGGTGAATAAACGACTGCAACGGGATACTTCGGACCATAGATTGTTTCCACTTTCTTGCCGTCTGCTTCAATTGAGAAATGTGCGCGGCCTTGGGCATCGTGCTCCAAATCCGCAAAGCCCGTATCCAGCGGCTGTGCCAGCAACGGCGTGGGATTCGGCAGGTCGAACGGTTTGAATTCCCCTGTCGCCACCAAACGGCTGTCCGTGATGGCAATCTTGCGCGCCGGAATGCTGGCGATCCAGCGATCGCGTGGAATATCCGGGATACGGTAGTACGGATGAAATCCCAGCGCGATCGGCATCGACTCCGCGCTGAGGTTCTTGACAGTGACCTTTACCTCCAGCTCCCCAGCGGCCAGCCGGTAGGTCATTTCATACTCGTGAGCGAAGGGCCACTGTGCCATCAACGCGGGATGTTTCCAGAACTGGAGCCGGCTGGTCACATGAGCCGATTTTCGGTCGGCGCCCACCTCCATCACCTCCCACAGATCCGAGTTTGCCAGCAGTCCGTGAATCGGGACGGGTCCGCGTACATTGCCCAGCGCCATGTTGAAGGTGTATTTCTTCCCGTTCGCCCAAAAGCTTTCCTCGCTTAACCGGTTCGCCCAGGGCGCTAGGAATGGCACTCCGCTCAGATTCGGCTTCTTTTGCAACTCGGCAAGATCGGTTACTGGAAAGTACAGAATGTTTTTTCCGTGCACCTTCATTTCGCTCGCACGATTGCCGAGCGACGGAACCACGGAAACTTCGACGCCCTTGGCGGCGTCGGCCAGATGGATCACGGCCACGCCCTGTTCCGACGTTCGGCGGACAGTGTAGTTTTGGGCGACAGACATGAGTGAGAACGCGAACAATAGAGCGAGGAGTTTCATGGCAGACCGAAGACGAGAAAACCCGCCGAGACGGCGATCGAGACATATTGCTTCCCGCCGACCATGTACGTCATCGGCGAGGCGCGGAAGGATTGATTGACCGGGAAATGCCACAGCGGCTTGCCAGTCTTGCCGTCGAGCGCCGTGAACACCCCGCTGTCTTCGCCGGCAAAAACCAGCCCGCCATTCGTGGATAGGGTTCCCGAAGCACTTCTGCCGCCCGGCGTTTGCACATAGTCCCACACCGTTTTGCCGGTTTGAATGTCGATTGCGCGAATGGACCGGCTGCCGCCGGGAACCCCGCTGTTGGTGCCATTGAAAAACCGGCTACCCATTTCAAACGGCGCCGGGATCGCGCGTGTGACTCCGCACGTATCGCTGGCCGCGAAGAAAAAAAGCTTCAGGGGTGGATTGTAGGATGCCGACATCCAATTCGTACCCGAGTCCGGACAGGACAGGGTGCCCTGCGGCGACGGGTCGGAATTGGGCAACAGGATTGGCTTGCCGTCATTGGTGTAGCCGCTCGCCCAAGTGGACTTGGTGTAGGGTTTGCCCAACAGGAATTCTCCGTTGGTCCGGTCGAGGACGAAAAAGAAGCCGTTGCGATTGGCCTGCACTAATAGCTTGCGCGGCCGGTCTGCGAAGGTTTCATCCACCAGCAAGAGCGGCTCAGTCGCATCCCAATCGTGAGTATCGTGCGGAGTGAATTGGTAATACCATTTCAATTCCCCGGTTTTCGGCTTCAATGCCAGCACGCTGTCGCTATACAGGTTGTCGCCCTTGCGCTCATCTCCGTTGTAATCCGGACAAGGATTTCCTACGGACCAATACAGTAGATCGAGCGTGGGATCGTAAGAGCCGCTTAGCCAAGTCGCGCCGCAGCCGTGCTCCAGGGCGTTGCCGATCCAGGTTTCCGACAGCTTCTCGCCGGGTTTAGGGATGGTCCAAACTCGCCACGCCTCCTCACCTGTCGAAGCCTGGTACGCCGCCACAAAGCCGCGCGCACCTTCTTCGCCACCGGCCACGCCGGCGATCACCATGTCGCCAACCACGAGCGGAGCACCGGTCGCACTGTACTGCGATTTCGGCCAGTCCGTCATCGGCGTGTCCCACAGCAGCGCGCCGGTGTTCTTGTTCAAGGCGAGCAAATGCGCGTTGTCCGTGAGCATGAACAGGCGCTCTCCTTCGACGACCACGCCGCGATTAGCGCCGCCCGCCGCTTCTCCCAACAACCCCGGCGAAACCGCGCGTTTGTAAGCCCACAGTTGCCGGCCGGAAGTAGCGTCGAGCGCATAAGCAGCGTTCACCGCCGTCACATACATCACGCCATCCACTACAACGGGCGTTGCCTCCAGACGCGGAGCGTCTGCTACCGGGAACATCCACTTCATGGTCAGGTGTTGTATGTTGCTCACGTTGATCTGGTTGAGGCTGCTGTTACGATTTCCCGTCAAACTTCCGTCATAGCGTGGCCAGTCCATCTTGGGTGAAACTGGGCTCTCGCGATACGCTCCACCTGCGCCGGCGCTGAGGAGATGGATCCTGCCGTCGGCAGCCCTCAGTTGAAGATCGAAATTGGTCTGATTCAGAACCTGGCCTTCCAGCGTTTGTCCGTCTTGCAGTTTCACAGTGATGCGCCGCGCGGTCCGCGCTCCGCGAAGTGGTTGTAGCGTATGCGCGTAAGCCAGCAAGTCTTGCATCTCGGGATCTGCAATGTCATGCGGCGGCATGGCCTTCACGCCGGCGCGCACCAGCGCCGCTATTTGGGAATCCGTGTGCGATGCAACAAAGGCCAGAATGCTGGGAGCGCGTTCACTGCCATTACCGTCGCCCCCGTGGCAAACGGTGCAGCGCGTTTCAAAAGACTTTCCACCGGATGCATTCGGCTGCGCAGCGGCGGTCAGCGCGAGGAAAAATAGGCAAAGCCACAATATCTTCATGATGATGTCAGCGCTAAAGCGAAAAGCGCCTTTCGGCTCAAGTCAGTTTACATGAAAACCTTCTGTTCAGCGAAAGGGCTGTGATAGAGTAGCGGGCCGGTGGATTTCCCATCGGGTCCGATAGCAGGACGCCGAGCGTGACACGTGCCAAGACAACACGCCTTCGACGGCTTACTCCAAGGCGGCGATTTTTGCGATTTGAAATCTGTACAGTGCTGTTCGTCAGATGCGTTTGGCGGGCTGATCTTGCGGCCGAATCGCAAGCACACCGTGTCGAACGAATTTCATGCACTGCGTCTCAGCAGTGTGAACGATCTCTGGTACCAGAGTGCCTCGGTATTGAAGGTTGCGTCTTTACGGTTTCTACAAGCGTGTACTTGTCGGGCGTGTCCTCGTGAAACCCCGACATACAGTCGTACTTTAGCCTCCAGGGTAATGGCCTTTCCGTCGCGGGCCGCGGCGTTCAGGTCGGGAGCAATTTCCTTAATTTTGGAGCCTTCGATCAAGACGTCGCGCTGCGCCAGGTTGCCGATTTTCGCATCCATGGAGACAACCGTGCCGCCCTTGATGAGTATCCGGCGGCCCGGATCCGAGTTGGCGTTTTCCAGGCGATCCAAGATCTTCAGCCTGGCGGCTCCCCAGAGAAATTTACGGCGCACTGTGGAATGTTTCATACATCTCCTTTCGAGCTCGTCCTAACGTCCGTCACGCGATGCGCGCGCGAATCGGCGGCGCGCTCGCCGCTTCCCCCCGCTCCTCTTGCGGGGTCTCCACCATCTTGCTTACGATTCGGCGTAGTGTCTCTTTGTCCCGCAGCGACAATCCGGTTACCGACGGCGATGGCCGCGACAGCCGATCGAGGAGCTTGGCGCGGAACTTGTTGCCAGCCTGCGTGAGCGCGATCATTTTCACGCGCCGGTCGTCAGGGTCTGGTTGGCGTTGAATAAACCCTCGGATTTCCAGCTTATCCACCAGGCCGGTGATGTTGGAAGCGTCGCAATCCAGCGCGTCCGCCAGCCCGTTCATCTTGACAGATTGGCTCGCCGTCAACAGCCGCAGAAGGTGCGCTTGCGGTAGCGTGAGTCCAAACTCCCCGCATGCGGCCGACCAGTTCCGCTTCTCGGCCTGGAAGTGCTGGAACAGCAGATTCCACACTTCCCGTTCGAGACTTGCCTCAGCGGCGCTCGTCGTTTTCGTGACCGGCATGCGTCCCATTTTAGACGAGAATACTGTCCACAACAATCATTGACATTGGCAACTATCAATGATACAAACTGTATGATCCCCTTGACACAGGAGGTTGTGATGCGATTCGCGTGCTTGCTCGTCCTGCCCTTTCTCTGGTCGCCGCTATCTATCGCAGCACCGGTTGAAACGCTGGCGGTGCTAGCGCCAGATCCCGCGGCGCTCGAGGCGATTGAAATCGGGCCGAATGGAACCCTCTACATCACCAACGATGTGGATGGAACCATCCTGACGACGGACCGCGATGGGCGGAACGTGAAAAAGATCGTCCTGGCAGACAACCACCCGCAGGTCGTTCTTCTGACAGCGGACGGAGGTATGGTGGTGACCGCACATGCCAAGGCCCCGGATTACTCCGGATTAGCGCGCGGCAAATTCGATTTGACGAACCTTGACACAGCCGTTCTGGTCCTCGATCGGGCCGGTAAACTGAAACGACGTTTTCCGGGGCCGCCGGACTCTTTCTTCAACGGAATCGCCCGGGTACGAGAGGGTCTGTATCTCGTGGCCGATTCGACGGGCGGCTCCTTGTGGCAGTTCGACCTGAAGGCGAGTAAGCTCGAACCCTGGTTCACGGACGCCTCGGTCGAGAGTGCTGCCGGTAAGGGCAAATTTGGCGGATCAAACGGGATCAAGGTGCACGAAGGCTGGGTGTACTACACGTCGCGAGGCGCCATGTGGAAAGTGAAGATCGGCCGGGATGGCAAGTCCGAAGGCGGGGCAGTGCAGCATTCCGCGCGGGGCGGAGACGATTTTGACGTCACCGCCGATGGCTCAATCTACATCGCGGGCGACAAGAATTTGCTGAAGATCGCCCCGGACGGGAGCGTGAGCACGGTGGCCGAACTCGGCGTGGACTGTCCGGCAGTGCGTCTAACCCGGGACGGCCACGCGGCGCTGATGACCACTCGGGGCAGCTTTCCAGGTTTCCCAGGCCCGGTCATACCATCGCGCTTGCTGCGCGTGGCGCTGGGCCGATGAAGGTTTAGAGTGGAGGATTTATGTTACAGATGTTCAGAAACCGAGTGGCGATCGCAGTCGTTAGCACGCTATTGCTGGGCGGGACGGCATGGGGACACCATTCGTTCGCCGCTGAGTTCGATTCCAAGAAACCCGTCAGCATCACCGGCGTCATCAGCAAATTAGATTGGGTCAATCCGCACGCTTACGTGTATCTGGATGTAAAGGATGCCAGCGGCGCAACGGCACGCTGGGGGTTTCAAACCTTACCTCCGGGTATGATGAAAGCCCGTGGCGTCAGCCGTGATATGTTCCCTGTGGGGCAGACCGTCACGATTTTCGGTTACGGTCCCAAGGACGGCACCCAGAACCTGGGTTGGATCAAAAAGGTTCAATACGCCGACGGCCGGGTTCTACAGGTGACGGCTGAAGAAGAAAGCAAATAGGAGGAGCGAGACCCATGAAACTTCCCAATTGCATACTGACCTTCGTGCTCGCGCCGGGCCTGTTGCTAGCCCAGTTCGGACCCACGCCACAGCAAATCGAGCAAATGAAGAAGGCTGCGGCCTTGCCCACTCCCAAAACCTCCGAAGGACATCCTGATTTGAACGGCTATTGGGGTTTCAATGCCATGGCCCTCGCGGCCAATGTCCTGGGTACGCAAAAGGTCACGCTCGATGGCAAGGTGCCCGTGGCCGCGCCTGAATCGTTAGAACAGAAATTCAATGTTTCTGGCGTCGCTGCGCGCTTGGCTGATACCGCGGCACGTCCCGTTTACAAGCCGGAGTTCGCAGCCAAAGCGAAGGACAATTTCGAACGGGCGGCATTTCTCGATCCGTCTTACAAATGCCTTCCGCTGGGCGTGCCGCGCGTGGGCTCGCCATCGGAAATCGTGCAAACCCCCAAGGCAACTTACTTCCTCTACGACAACCGCAACATCTTTCGTGTAATTCCCACCGATGGACGCGGGCACGATCCCAAGGCGGAAGCGATGCCTATGGGCGAATCGATTGGCCGCTGGGAAGGCGACACGTTCGTGGTAGACGTGGTGACTTTTACCGACGATACATGGCTCGATGGCGATGGCTCCTTCCACACGCCGGCTATGCACGTCATGGAGCGGTTTACGCGCAAAGGCAACACCATCGAATATTCGTATACCGTCGAAGACCCTGCGGTGATGGCCAAACCCTTTGCTTCGCGGCCGCGCACGATGATGCTGGGTCAGTCCGGCCAGCACGCAACCGAAGACTATCCGTGTTATGAAATGGAACAACAGCATCTAACCACTAACGAGCGGCACTAAGGGAGAATATGAGACGTTCTGCATTCCTGCTGTTGCGGTCACACTCCGGCCCGCCGCGCATGCCAAAGTCGCGACACTCAAAAGTCGTGATGACTCGCCATCGGATTCTTCTCCGGACCACGCTTGTCTAAATGCTTCGGAGTTGGGCACTTTTGAGGTCCCGCTCGAGATAAATTACGACGAGTCGTCGAGCGTCCGGTAATCCAGGAGGACGACACATGTCTGACGGTCTGTGTCGGTAGCGCCCTATTATTGCCGGGAAATCCCCAGTTCGCCCCGCATCTCCGACAACCTGAGAGATTCGTCCAAGTCCTTCACATACAGCTCGTGTTGAACTCGAACTGCGCGGTAGCCGCGTTGTGAATGAGCACGTTGAGGCGGCCGAACTCTTTGCGGATGCACTGCGCGGCCGCGCTGATCGACCCGTCCTCGGTACGAGGCAACGCTCAAATGTTCGAGCGTGAGTTGTCCGCGCGAACGGCGCGACAAGGCGCGACGGGAAATCGTAAAAAATGGTAAGGCAAACGATAAGTTATCCGACTTCGTTATAGACTGATTGCCAAGCTTGAGCCCAGTTACTAGGAGGACTTTATGAAACTGATTCACGGAGCTGCCGTTTGGGTTTGCCTCGCCGTCGCGGCCACCCTGGTTGCCCAAAATGGAGTGCAGCGGACCGTCGTGCAGAGAATGGACAGTTCAGTCCCTGGGCGCGAGGCTTTGTCGGTTCGAGTGGAATTCGCGGCTGGTGCTTCCACCGGACGCCATATTCACCCAGGCGACGAGATTGATTACGTCGTCGATGGCGAAGGTGAATGGCTGGTGGAGGGACAGGCCAACCGCAAGGCAAAAGCCGGCGATTCCATCATCATTCCAGGCGGTACAGTGCATGAGGCGCGGAACACGGGAGCGGCGCCCCTCAAAGTCATGGCGGTCTTTCTCGTTGAAAAAGGAAAACCGCTGACGACCCCCGCTCCGTAAGCAGAAATCTAAACCATAAGGCTAGAGGCAGTCTGGTTCAAATGTCAAAGCTAAGAATTGTCCATGTTATAGCCACACTATTTGTTGTGGGAGCGATAGCGCGGGCCCAAGCAAATCCGGGCCGGCCGGCGGCAGGGCCTCCCCCGAGTCTCGTCAAAGTCAAAGACGACCTCTATATTTTGCAGAACGGCAACTCGAACATGGCCGATTTGATTACGTACGGCGGGAATGCTACGTTTTATCTCACCGACGCCGGCGTCATTTTAGTGGATAGCAAAAGTGACGGCGAGCACGACGACTTGCTGGCCAAACTCAAGACGCTGACAGACAAACCGATTAAGTACGCGATTCTGACACACAACCATGGCGACCACACGGGTGGCGCGGCGAAACTTCAGGCAATGGGCGTAACGCTCCTGATCTCGGCCGCCGACCGGGAAAATATGATTCGAGGAAATCAGCCGGGTGTGCCGGATATCGGCTATGCAGGACAGGCGGAAGTGGTTCTCGGTGGAAAGGAAGTCCAGTTGCGTGAATTCCGCGGACACACTAGAGGAGATACAGTCGCGTATTTTCCCGCACTTCGCGTCATTTGCGTGGGCGATCTTCTCACGACAGCCGACACGATTCCGATGATCGTTAATTATGGCGATGGAGGCAGTTGGACAGACTGGAGCAAGTCCATAGATGAAATCCTGAAGATGGATTTCGACGTGGTGATTCCCGGTCACGGTCCCACGGTGACCAAACCACAGCTCATGGAGATTCGTGCCAAGTTCGGGGCGCTGCAGGAACGTGTGCGGACCATGAATCGTCAAAAAAAGACTCAGGATGAGATCAGCCAGGCACTGTTCAAAGAATTTAACTGGGGAGCCGGACCTTCTGCCGGACAGATCCCGGCAATGATGATCGAACTGCGTTAGAACGCAGCGCTCCCGATAGCGGCAACTCCATCACAACCCTCAAACCAGGATCGGCATTTTCCGCCCAAATGCATCCGTGATGCATTTGAACCGCACGTTTGGCAATGGCTAAACCAAGACCGACGCCCCCGGTCGCCGCATCACGGGAGCTATCCACACGATAAAACGGGTCGAAAATAGTCGCCAGCGCGTCACTAGGAACTCCGCACCCGTAATCGCGAACCGACAGCGTGGCTTCAGTATCAGAATGATCCAACCTCACTTCGATGCTGCTGCCGGCGGGCGCATAGCGGATTGCATTGCGAAAGATATTCTCAACGGCACGCCGCAGCAATTCGGCATTCCCTGGCAGTTCCAGAAAGCCCGAGCTCATGAGCACTACACTGCAGGGGCGCACCGCAGCCTCGATTTCGCAATCCGCTACCAGTTCCCTCACCAGTGCGTCAAAGGCCACATTCTCCAGGGTGCAGGTAAGTAAATCGTTTTCGCTTCGCGCCACATGCAGCAGGCTTTCAACCAACTCGCTAAGCCGTGCGACCTCCTTCGTCACTCGCTTGGCCGCGTTCCCGTCGCGTGAAGTGCATGCCAGTTGGGCGGCGAAGCTCAATCTCGCCAGCGGAGAACGTAGTTCGTGCGAAATATCCCGCAGCAATCGCCGCTCGGCAATGAGCAGCGTCTCGATCTGGTCCGCCATCTGATCGAACGCCCGCGTCACCGCGCCGATCTCATCGCGGCGCTGTGAACGGACTCTTGCGGACAATTCTCCCCTTCCGAAACGTTGCAGAGTTTCGATCAATTGCAGGAGTGGACGCGCAAATTGAAACGCCAGCGCCCACGCAAGGATTCCGACGGAGCATAGAAGAACCAGGTAATACGGCAGGTACAAGGCCACGCTCGGCGGCCGCATATTAATGGTCAAGACATATTCACTCTGTGCAGAGGGAATCGCAACGAGGATCGGACCAGCGACGCTTAAGGGCGACCAGAATGATTTGACGGCGCGCAACCTGCGCGAGTAATCGGCCCCAGTGACTACATCGCGTCCATTGCGCACGAAAACGAACTGGCAGCGTGGATAGGCTGAGTGCAGTAAATCCAGATAGGCCGCCAGGGCCGGCGCGCCCCCCTGGTTGTACGTCCGGCAAGCCTCTTTATATTGCAAAGTTGCATTCTTGCCAACCGGAGCGGTAGCGCCGAAATTCTCTACGGCGATGAGCCTGGATATAAATAGAAAGACGCCCAGAGAGAATGTAAGGATTGCCAGCGACAGCCACAGCACTTTTGCGTAGACGGATCTCATGCACCGTTCTCGTTCTCGTCTAACGCCGCGAACATGTATCCGATTCCCCAGACTGTTTGAATCAAGGGACGATCCGTATCCTCCAGCTTCCGGCGTAAGTGACTAATGTGAAGATCGATCGCACGTTCTGAGTGATGTGCATCGCGATTGTGCAGAACGGCCGTCAGCTCATCGCGCGATACCACACGGCCGGCGGATCGCATAAGGATTTCCAGAATATCGAACTCCATGGAGGTGAGCCCAACCGCATATTTGCCTTTTCGAACCTCCCGTGTCTTGGCGTTCAAAGCAATTGTGCCTTCCGCCAAACAGGTGCTGGGGTTGCGAAAATGCCCTTGCCGCCGCAGGATCGCCTTTATTCTTGCCAGCAGTTCAAACGGCTCGAAGGGCTTGGCCATATAGTCGTCGGCGCCCGAGTTGAGTCCGGTGATGCGGTCCTGTTCTGCATTGTGCGCCGTGAGCATGATGACCGGAATCGAGTTGGCTTCCCGCAGCCGCTCTAAGATGCGCAAGCCATTTAAACCCGGCAGCATTACATCCAGCAAAATCAGATCGTATTTGCCCTTAAACGCGGCAGCCAAACCTGTCGGCCCGTCATAGGCCGCGCTGACTCTAAAATCCTCATCTCCTAAAAACTCGGCAATAAGCGCGCACAAGGATACGTCGTCGTCGATCATCAGAATCGATCGGCTGGTTTTTTCTTCCTGTGAATTATCGCGTCCCACTATCGATTGGAGCGGCGTTCCCAGGCGCTGCGTCTTGGCGCCCGCAATCATTCGAAGCGATTCCTATTTCTTAACCAAAGAATCTTTATAAGAAACCAACAGCCACGCGATATTCGAAGTGCCGTTTCCCCAATTCAGGTTCGCCGCGGGAGGCGGGTTCTTGACCTGAACTGAAAATCTACCCGGCCGCCGCAGGTAGACCTCATCGATGACCGCGTCAATCTCGGTAATGCTTTTCAGCTCGAAGGGGATGGGTACGTTATCGAAATAGACCTGAGAGCGGTCAAAGAAGTTAAAGCCCTGAATTTTCAGGTGAAGCGTCGGACCGCCTTCGCGAACGGATACTTGGGACATCGCGGCATCGGCAAAATCATGACGTAGCGTGTCGATCTGTTCGATTCCCGGTTGCGGCAACCTGCCGGGCGCCACTCCCCCCACGCGCCCTTCTCGAAAATTCGCGCGTTTGACGACCAGCGTAAATCCCAGATTTTCCACCGGCGGTATTCCAACAAATCCCGAACCGCCGAATGGATTAGCCGCGTTGAAGTGGGCATGATATTTCCCGTCGAGCGGCTTTCCGTTGAAGATCACATTGGAGACTTTCTTCAGGTTCTGAACATCTTGTAACGGGTCCGCGCTAACCACCAGCAGATCCGCAAGTTTTCCTACCTCGACGGTGCCCAGCTGGCTTCCATACTTGACGGCTTCAGCCGGCCATTTCGTCGATGCCTGAATCACCTGCATGGGCGTGAGTCCCGCGTCCTCCGCGAGAATCTCCATTTCGTGGTGGACCGCGGGGCCTGGCAGGGCGTTATTTCCCCCATCGGTACCTGCCAATATTTTTCCACCAGCGGCTATATACATTTTGTGGAAGCGCAGTGCATTGCGGAATCCCTTTTCGTGCTCTTCACGGTTCCGCGGCCGGAGATGAATGGGATTGGCATAGTTGCTGAGGAGGGTGAGCCTCCTTTCCTCCGGATAGTACACTTGCAGCGCCTCATTGCCCAGCACCAGACGATCCTCTGATTCGAATCGCTGCCAGCCCGTGGGCAACCCCATGGCCTTCTCGATAAAGGTGGGCACCAGATATACCTTGTGATCCACCAAATATTTGATCTCGGCCGCGATCTTCGCGTCGTCCATATAGGCCCAAATTTCCAGTTCGTCCGGCTGCGGTACACCCGGAGGGATCCCGGCGACCTCGCCCGGCTTCACGTCCTGGCGGACGATCTTCGGGAGCGGAGGCATCTTGTCGCTCGCCACCTCGATGGCGACGCCCATGGAATGGGGAATAATATCGGCGCCGAGATCGGCTGCCTTGCGGGTCAGAATTTCGGGGCCGCCGGAGCGAATGAGAGTGGCCTTGCCGGCCTTGTGCGCCTCCTCGAAGGCCGCTCTGACAACTTCGTCCGTGGCGCGCCCGTTTTGGAACGGAACGATATCGGCTCCCAGAGCGAGAATGCGCCGGGTCCATTCTCTCGCTTCGTCAGCTGTTGTGAGGACGTGAAGCTGTTGGTAAGGAGACTCGAGACCATTCAGGTTTGCAAACTCCTGGAAGTGAACCGGCGCATCAAAAGGCCGCGGCGAGACGATCTTGCCCGCCACAATGCCTTCGTGCATAAAAACGCCAGCCTCGCCGTTGTCCCCAATGCCGATGAAGGAGGTCACTCCTTGGTTCAGCATCGCCTCGCCCTGATAGGAATAAAAGTTGAGCTGCGAGTCCCATAAGCCTGGCAGAATATATTTCCCGTCGGCGCGTACAACCTGAGCCCCGGGTGGAAGAGCATCGCCTTTCTTCCCGATCTTGGCAATCTTATTCCCCTGGATCACCACCTGGACGTCGCGGACTGGAGCTCCGCCATTGCCGTCGATCAGCGTGCCGCCATCGATTACGGCCGCTCGTTCGCCTTGCGCCGCGGCCCGTCCCGGAAGAAACCAAAGTGTGCCGGCAAGTCCTAAGCCTAAAGTCAATAACGGGTAAATAACTTTTCGCACGAACATTTCTCCTTGGGAATCCCAGCGGCGAGACCACTGCTATCGCCTGGCATAGACAATCCGGACCATGCTACCTCGCAACGTTTGGTATTACAAGATCGAGACTTGTAAAAAATTGTGTCTCGCGTTGACGAATGGCTGACTTCTCTTTATGATCTGTCCTATGCCTTCGTCCGTAAATGTGTTGTTCTTTGTCGCGCTTAGCCTCCTCGCCCAGGATCAGAGCAAGCAGGCGGGCGCTTCTCCAGGTCCTAAGAATCTGAAGGTCCTAACGGCGGATGTAAACGTGGGGCAGGTCATGCAGCGTTTCACGGTCGGCCTGGGTGTCCAATGCAGCTACTGCCATGCGCCCGGCGACTTCGCCAGCGATGAAAATCCAAAAAAAGATATCGCGCGCAAGATGCTATTGATGATCAAGCAAATCAACCGGAACTTCCCCGATGCCGGCAACGACTTCGCGAACTCAAGATATTTGCCGTTTCCCGAAGGCAAACAGTATGTGACCTGCTATACGTGCCATCAAGGAGAGACGAAACCCAAATTCCAAACTCCTGAACCGGTGAAACGAGCTCCGGAGCCCTACGCGCCGGGCGCACAAGGCGCCGGAATCCCGGGAGCGCCGCCGCCTCCGCCGGGTGTCGCGGGAAGTCAGCCTTAGACCGCAACGCCTTAGACCGCAAAAAGGAGATCGCGGATGCATTATTCGATGAAGCAACTCATAACGCTGATTGTGGTCATGCTGGGGGTAGCGCTCTTGGTGATTCAGGCTCAGGACAATCCAGGCGGCGCGGACGCCGGCAAGAAAAAAAAGAAAGCAGGGACGCCCGTCGTCAACTTGCAACAGCTGCCGAGGGATGTGGACCTCGAAATCATGGAAATGTTCCGCTCCTCGCTGGGAGTCGAATGCAACTATTGCCATGTCGCCGGTGAGTTTCAAGAAAAAGGCCACGTGGGGGACCGGCAGAGCGACGCGAACCCCAAAAAACTAATCGCGCGCAATATGATCAAGATGGTTAAGGAGATCAACGCGACCCTTACTGGATCGGGCGCGTATCCCGACGCTAAGAACGTAGTGAGCTGTTGGACCTGTCACCGCGGCCATAGCATCCCGCCCACCGCGCCTTAGTTGTACGTCCCTGCGCGCGATCCTCAAGGTCTGATGCAAATCTTTACACTTCAGCGGCGCGATTCGATCTATCCTTTTAACCGTGATGTGGTGTCAAGCTCTCAAATGCGAGCGGACACGAAACGAGGAGAAATAATGCCCCCGACCATGACGAAATGCAAGCCCACGCGGCTTCTCCTTGCGCTAGCGCTCTTTATGACACTCTGCATGAGTGCAAATGCCCAGGGCCGGGGAGGTCGCGGAGGGCCGCCTCAGCCGCCGCCGACGCCAAAAGCGGCCGCCCCCATGGACCTTACGGGCTACTGGGTAGCCGTAGTGGTGGAAGATTGGCGCTATCGCATGCTTCCCCCCGCGAAATTTGTAGAGACCCCGCTTCTAGGCGCTCGCGTGGATATTCCTATGAACACCGAGGCGCGCAAGATCGCTCTTGCGTGGGACCCCGCGAAAGATGAAGCCGCCGGCGAACAATGCAAAGCCTATGGCGCGCCGAACATCATGCGCATCCCCGGGCGCGTTCACATCACCTGGCAAGACGATCAAACTCTAAAATTGGAAACCGATGCCGGGACGCAGACGCGACTTTTGGAATTCGGCGCCGCGAAGAATCCCGGCGGCGGCTGGCAGGGCGCTTCGACGGCCGCCTGGGAGGTAGCGGGAGGGGGCCGGGGTGGGCCTGTTTTAAGCGGGTCCCTGAAGATCGTCACGAGTAAGCTCAAACCCGGTTATCTACAAAAGAACGGTATCCCGTATAGTGCGAATGCTACCTTGACTGAATTTTTCGATCGCGTGGACGAGCAAGGGGGCGCCTCCTATCTGGTGGTTACCTCAACTGTAGACGATCCTGTCTATTTGACTGAGCCGTATCTTACGTCCACTCACTTCAAGAAAGAAGCTGACGCCTCCGGTTGGAAACCTTCGCCGTGTTCATCGCGATAGTGAGCCGATGATCCCAAACTGTAGGAGACAAAATATGAAAATCGCCAAAGCTCTGACGCTACTTCTGGGTGCGGTACTGAGTTCAAACGCTTTCGGACAGTTTAATTTTGGGCCAACGGCCGCAGGTTCTGGGATCGACGTCTCCGGGACGTGGCACTACGGAGGCCACCAGGATGCTGCCTATGGCACAGCGGCCGGAGCGCTGGTCGACTATGGCGGGATTCCGCTGAATGAGGCAGGCCGGTTGTCGGCTTTAGCATGGACTGCTTCGCGAATGACGCTGCGCCAGCAGCAGTGTGCCGGATACGGCATCCCCTATGCGTATTTCTCGCCGGGGAATTATCGTTTCTGGGAGGAACGGGATCCTTATACGCAAAAGCTCATCGCGATTCATATGTGGTTTCAAACATCGGAAACACGCCGTACTATCTGGATGGACGGCCGCTCTCATCCGCCGGCCTATGCGGCGCACACCTTTCCGGGCTTTTCCACCGGAGAGTGGCGGGGAAACGTCCTGACGATTACCACGACCCATCTTAAAAGAGCCTGGCTCAGGGGTAACGGAACACCGAGTAGCGATGAGGCAACCGTCATCGAACGGCTGATCCGCCACGGCGACCGCCTCACCGTTTTTACGACTACCATTGATCCCGTGTTCTTGGACGAGCCCTATACCAAAACCATGATCAATCTTCGCAACATCAAGGATCCTGATGCGTGGCTCTACGCCTGCGAGGACGGGGAAGAAATTCTCAGCCGGTCTGAAGACACAATCCCCCACTATCTGTTTGGTAAAAATCCTTTCCTGCGGGATTTCGCGGACCGGAATGGTATGCCTCTGCTAGCGGCGCTGGGCGGAGGGGAGACGCTGCATCCCGGGTTTGCGGCGAAGCTAACAGACTCCGCAGCCGCCGAAAAAGAAGCGATGGCGAAGATTGTGCCATCCGGTCCCCAGCAGAACAGCCGCGCCGTAAACCCCGATCCCAATGACGGTGAGATTCACGTGCTAAAGGTTCAAGGGAACGTTTATATGCTGGTGGGCGATGGCGGCAACATTGCCGTAGAAGTGGGTGACCAAGGAGCCCTTCTGGTAGACGCCGGCGCGGGTAAACTCTCGGACAAGGTAGTGGAGGCGGTGCGTAAGCTCAGCCGCAACCCCATCCAATTTATTGTGAACACCAGCTTCCACCCGGATCACACAGGCGGCAACGCCAAGATTGGGGCCGCGGGCGAGGATCCTAGCCTGCCGGGCTCGTTCTTCGGGGGGCAGGCGCCGACCGGGGCCACGGGCTTCTTCGAAGACCCAGCCCACCACGCTACGCTGATTGGCCACAACAACGTCCTCGTCCGCATGGAGGCCGCCAAGCTCCCGAACGAGATGATTCCGCCGGATACCTATCTGGAAAAACGGCGAAAGAAATATCACAACGGTGAACTGGTAGAGATTTTCTATCAACCGAACGCCATTACCGACGGGGATAGCATCGTACAGTTCCGCCGTTCGGATGTGATCGCCACCGGCGATATTTTCGATACGACCCGCTATCCCTTCCTTGACGTCAAGAACGGCGGCACCATCCAGGGGGAGATCGACGCGCTCAACAATATCCTCGAAAAAACCGGTTACGAGCACGACGAGGACGGCGGTACCATGATTATTCCCGGCCACGGACGTCTTTCCGATGAGTACGATCTTTCTGAGTACCGGGACATGGTTACCATCATTCGTGATCGCGTTAAGGCGATGGCGGACTCCGGGGCCACTCTTGATCAAGTCCTGGCGGGGAGGGTAACTGCCGACTATGACACGCGCTACGGCGCTACCTCCGGCCCTTGGACTACGAATGCCTTTGTGGAAGCGGTCTACAACAGTCTGAAGCAGGCTGGGGCGTCGAGCACCAACCGAAAATAGCAGCCTTGCCAACCTCAGCCACCCAGGCGCGCGGATTTGGCATTGTCCACGCGCCGATTTCTACTTCGCGGAATCAATCTTACAACTTTTAACAATTGAATGTTTGACTATGGCCTAGCTAGGACTGAAGATACTCCAGGGTCAGTCGTTCTCTGATAGTTAAACACGCTACCCGATTTGGGTGGCGTACAAACGCAGTTCTGGTAACTATTCGAAAAGGGGAGAGCTATGAAGAGAGTTGTCGTTCTGTTGTTTGCCACGATAGTGATCAGTGCGGTGGCGTGGGGTCAAGCCACGGCTCAGATCCATGGAACTGTCGAGGACATGAGCGGCGCAGCAGTCGCTGGCGCCTCTGTGAAGGCCACACAAACCGACACCGGAGTTTCACGAAACACGACAACCGAGGCGGACGGTGGTTTTGTCCTGACCGGCCTCCCGCTCGGACCTTACAACGTCGAAATCACCAAGTCAGGCTTCGCTACGGCCGTTGAGTCCGGCGTCGTGCTGCAAGTCAACAGCGACCCCGCCATGGCCGTTTCGCTTAAAGTCGGCGGCGTGAGTGAACGCGTCAACGTCGAAGCCAACGCCACTCAGGTTGAGACACGCAGCGTGGGAGTGGGCACCGTCATCGAGACCCAGCGGATTCTCGATCTGCCGCTCAATGGCCGTAATGCCACCGATTTGATCACGGCTTCTGGCCTGGCGGTTCAGACGGGCACTTCTCCGGGTTACAACATGAGCACGGGAGTCAATATCTCTGTCGCTGGCGGAACCAGCTATAGCATTCAGTACAACTTGGATGGAGCGTCCCATTTAGACACCTATGACGGCACGAACATGCCACTGCCTTTCCCGGATGCTCTCCAGGAGTTCAAGCTGATCACGAGCACGCAGGATGCATCGGGCGGCGGCCACTCCGGAGCTGCCGTCAACTCCGTTACCAAATCCGGCACCAACATGCTGCACGGCGATGCCTTCGAATTCTTCCGCAATAGCGATCTGAACGGCCGCGATTCCTTTTCGGCCGCAAGTGACAAGCTAAAACGCAACCAGTTCGGCGGAGTGATCGGTGGAGCGATCAAAAAAGATAAGTTGTTTTTCTTTGGGGGATACCAAGGCACGATAACCCGGCAGACGCCGAGTGGCACTCTGGCGTTTGTTCCCACCCCGGCGATGCTTACCGGTGACTTTTCCGCCTACGTGGCGAACAAGTGCGGCCCGGTGACTGTCGGACTTAGTAGCACCGGCCATTTGCTGGGACCACTGAGTCCGGCTGCGCTCAAGATTGCAAGTTTTCTTCCCCAAGGAACCGGCCCTTGCGGAGCGACCCTTTTTGGGCTGCCGCTCAGTGAAAACCGTTATCAGATTCCCGTCAGAATGGACTACCAGATCAGCGAAAAGCAAAGCCTGTTTGCGCGCTATCTCATCACTAAGATCGACCAGAAAGTTCCTTACTCAATCGACAAGAATGTGTTGAATAGCACTGGTACGGGAGCGGATGACATGGGTCAATCGCTGGCGTTTGGCGACACTTATGTCATCAGTCCTACGATTGTCAATTCCTTCCGGGCCTTCGGCAATCGTGTGGGTTCAGCTAAGCCTGCAGCAGAGACTTTCGGTCCAGCCGATGTTGGCATCAACGCCTTCAGTTACCTTCCGAAATTCACATCGCTATTGGTTGTGAGCGGCTTCAGTCTTGGAGTGGGCGCAAACTTTAGTACATCGACAACCGGGTATACAAACTTTGGATTGAATGACGATGTGAATTTGATTCGTGGTTCTCATCAGATTAGCTTTGGGGTAAATGTCATGCGAGCTATTCTGGTCGGGAATTCCTTTGCTTGGGCATCGCCCTTCGATGTGATGGTGGGAATACCAGCTTTCTTGGCGGGGAGCGTCAATGGTGGGCTTCACCAGGCGAATCCGAATCCGAATTACACCACGCAAAACTTCTTTGGCTTATACGTAGGGGATACATGGAAGGTCAGTCAGAAGTTTACGCTCAACTATGGCATCCGCTGGAATCCCTTCCAACCAATGCAATTCACCCAGTCGGATGTCTCGGACTTCAGTCTGAGTAGCTTCTACGCCGGCAAAAGGAGCACCGTCATACCGAGCGCCCCTCCCGGATTCACCTATCCTGGCGATCCGGGCTTTAATGGCCGCTCGGGCTTAAACAGCAATTATGGCCACCCCGAACCGCGCGTAGGCTTTGCCTGGGATCCCACGGGTAACGGGAAGACCGCCGTCCGCGGCGGGGCTGGAATTGCCTATGACTTCATTCGGCAGGATCTCAACCAGAATACCTCTAGTGTTGCTCCGTTTCGATTAACCGTTACAATACCCGTCACAAATTTGGACAATCCATACGCGAGTATTGGGGGAAATCCGTTCCCCTACAATTTCAACCCGAAAAGCCCGGTCTTCCCCACGAGCCCCGCTTATCAAGGATTCTTCCCAATTCCGCCGAATCTAAAGACCACGGAACAATATTCCTGGAATCTCGGTATCCAGCGGCAGGTGACTTCGAGCTTGTTCGCTTCGGCGACCTATGTGGGAACGCAGCTGATCCACACGTGGACCGATATCGACCTGAACCCGGCGCAATATATTCCGGGCACTTGTTCGGCGGGACAGTACGGCCTGACAGCCGCTGGCCCTTGCACTAACGCCAGCAACATCAATAACCGGCGTCTGCTCGAGTTGACGAATCCATCCGCGGGTAACATTTTAGGCTCGGTCACACAACTCGATGACGGCGGAACCCAGCGCTATAACGGGCTCTTGCTGAATGCCAATTGGCGCAAGGGCAACGTGAATCTGGCGGGAAACTATACATGGTCGCACTGCACCGGACTTCCGATCGCCACGCTGTCGAATCTTCAGTCGACCTATCCGCATCAGGAGTTCCAGAATAACGGCCCGGTCAATCGGAAGCTGGATATGGGTGACTGCTATAGCGGGTCGGTAGACATTCGCCATATCGCGAATATTACGCTCGTGGCCAATAGCCCTAAATATACCGGCGGGTCGTTCGGACGACGATTGACGTCGGGTTGGACACTCGCCACGATTTACACGGTGCATTCCGGCACCCCTGTCACCTTATGGATGGGCTCAGACATCGCCATGAATGGACTATACCAAGGCGCGGGGGCTTACCCTGTTCCGCAGCGTCCGAATCAAGTGCTGGCCGATACTGCCGCGCTTAACCAAGGGCAAAGCTGTACACCCGCTCCGTGCGTGAGCTATTACAATACGGCCGCCTTCGCCCAGCCTGCCGCTGGAAGTTACGGAAATATGGGCGTGGGCAGTTTGAGAGCGCCTGGATTCTGGGAATGGGATCAGACCCTCTCCCGGCAATTCCGGCTCACTGAATCCCAGCACGTTGAACTCCGCCTAGAGGCCTTCAACGTGACAAACAGCGTCCGCTTGTATCTTCCGACCAATGGCGGAAACAATCTACAACTTGGCAACAGCCAATTTGGACACATCACGACCGATGCTTCCACGACCGGCTCGACTTCGGCGACCGGCAGCGGCGGACGGATCATGCAAATCGCCCTAAAGTACGTGTTCTAATCTAACGCGCCGACGATAGTTCACAGCTAGCTGCCGGGGAGGGCCAGGAGAACAGCCGTGTGTTTAGGAACGGCTACAGATCCCGCCCTCTTCGCTATTCGGACCGCCGCCTCAGTCCCGTTCAGCAACTGCGCAGTCTTGGCATCCAATGAGGGAGCGGTAAGCACTTCCAGAACTTCGGCGCCGGCTAGTTTGATCGTCACAGTCCGGGTATCGTCCTTATTGAGAACGGCGACGATCCGCTTGCCGTCAGGCTGACTGGCGGCGTGGGCGGTTGCATTCACCGGACCCGGGTCGAAGTCAACTTTCAGCAGTGTAGCCCCCACAAAACGGCTTGCGAACTTCATCCCGTAGCCGACCGGTTCCAGCAGATATTTATCGTTGAGTTTGCCATCCACACCACTGCCGGCCAACGTTCCCTCGTTCGCAATTGGCGTGTAAAAGGGCTTTGGGTGCGGCTCATTGGGGTCCCTCATCTCTGCTTCTCCGACAAAACTTCCGCCCACCGATACCGCCTGTGCATGCCCGCTGCCGCCATGCAGATTCACTCCGCTATATCCCATCGACATCAGCTGAAAAAGATAGTCCGCCGACCATAGCGCCGATGCGAAAGCGTCGCTGAGACCAGATTTACCTCCGCGAAACACCGTATTGCCCTCCGTCATCCGGTAGGCTGTCTGCATCCTCTGTGCCGCTTCGCGGGCCACCGCTCCTTGCATCGTGGCAACTTCATCCAGCAACATCAGCCTCTGAATGTTTGCCTGCGGATTATTGGGAGGGCCGCCCCAGTAGTGATGATGCGACAGGGTGGTAACGTTGGGTCTATCTTTCAGGGCCGGCCAGAGGTCTGCGATACGCGTGAGCCACTTGATATCCCCCGCCACGTCAGGCAAGCCGAACTTGGCCCGCGGGAGCGCGCGTTGCACGGCACGCGCAATCACCAGCCATTCGTCAAGGTAACGGTTCGGGTTCCATTCGCTTGGTTCGCGCAGCCTATAGTTGACGAAACGGTCCACTTCATTGCCGACCTGAAAGTATTGGAGCCGCGGCCCCAAGGTGTCGAATACGAACCGCGCCTCGGGAAGGGCCGTTTCCGGAGTGCCGTAGCCCAGATTCAGGCCGTAGATGCAACTCCAGTCGGTAGCCTGCAGGAACCCGTCGAGTTGCCGGATGGTCTCCGGCGTTATCGCGAAGATGTAGCTAGCAGGCCGGGAGCCGTCCTTCAATGCCAGATTACGGTCCGGCGGCCGGTCCGTGCTGCTCGCCTTCCACCACGCAAATTCGCTGGTGTTGCCACCTAAGCGCAGCACGCCCCGTCGGGATAAACTTCGGAACTGGTCTACAAGTCCGCGATTGGCGGGCGAGAAGAACGTCGGATCCTCCAATTGCATGTTTTCGTAGGAGAGACCGATAAAATCCGCGGCTACCAATTGACCTGTGGAGCCGCCAACAGTCAGCTTCGCGTCGTACGCTTCCGCTCCGCTTTGGCCACAGACCCGCGGTCCAAGCGCGGCCGCCCCGGCCAGCAGGCAACTGTGGCGGAGAAAATCCCTACGTGGCTGACGCGGGTCGCTCATGGAGGACCATTGTAAAAGATTTCTGGTGGCAGCACGCGATAGCTGGAGCCGTGGCGGCTGCCTTCGGCTGCGCTAGAGTGATGGGGGATTGCGCCGCGAACGCAATGACTCTACTTCCAGGACTCCATCGCTTTCCTCTGCGAGGATTCCGGCCCGTACTCCAGCAGTTCGAGACGGATGCCATTGGGGTCCACAATGTTCGTCAGCGGCGCTTTGCTGTTTCCGGTGCGAGGATCGTCGACTTTAACGCCCCGCTTGCGCAACGCGGCGACGGTGGCCTTGATGTCATCCACCCAGATGCCGACGTGATTGAGGCCGGCGGGGCGTTCGGGGGTGGCGCGTGCGATTTCCAAAAAGTTCTCCTTGTTCATCTGGATGTAGGAAGTCGTGACGTTGCCGTCCTTGTCCTTGAACGTGAACGCTTCCTTGAACCCCAACGTTTTGGTGTAGAAATTGATCGTCTCATCCCAGTCCTTCGCCCAAATCCCGACATGGTTGATCCGGATGCCGGCGAGACGGTCATCCTGTGCCTGACTCGGCTGCATCAAGAAAAGCGCGGCCACCATTCCGGCCCCGAACACCGCAATACCGTGAATGTACTTGTACATGAAATCCTCCCGGATCGCAAAATCTACACCTAGAAACAATAACAAATACGCGACGCGAATATCCTCCTGCGGAAGAGCAGTTTCACCGGGTGGATCATGACATTCCGGAACTCACGGCTCTAGGCAACTTGCGCTTGAAGGTGTAGAAACCGGGAATAGAGACTTGCGTCCTTGCCTGCCAACGGAAGCGTGAAGCGAACCGCCCAGGGAGTGGTTTCATGTAGAATAGCTCCACACGAGAAGTTCAATGCTACCTATAGCTCTACAGATAAGATCAACCATCTCCACGCGGGGACCGCAGGGTTTGATCGGCTGGGCCATTGCGGTTGGACTGCTTCTTACCGTTGAACGCGGAGCGGCGCAGTCCGCTGGAGGCACCAGAACGGCTGAGCAGGTTTACAAGAACATCAAAGTGCTTCAGGGAACATCCGCCGACAGTTTCAACCAAGGGATGCACCTCATTTCGGGCGCGCTGGGCGTGAACTGCGAGTACTGCCACGCGGAGATGAATTTCGTCAGCGATGAAGTGAAGACAAAAGATATTGCGCGCGGGATGATCACCATGACCGCCGACTTGAATCGCCGGGCATTCAACGGGAAACAGGTGATCACCTGCTATACGTGTCACCAAGGCAACGCGATTCCCAAAAACACACCTGCGCTTCCGATCCCGGGTTATGGAACCTTAAAGAAACCCGAAACCGGTCTGCCTTCCGCGGCTCAGGTGCTCTCCCGGTACATCGCGGCGCTCGGGGGCGAGCAGAATCTGAAAAAGATCACGACCCGGGTTATTACGGCTCAACAGGATATTCCAACCGGGCCTGGCGGAGTGATCGCCGCGCCGGCGGAGGTGGAGGTGTATCAAAAAGCACCGAATCTTCTGCTGCGGGTGGCAAAAACGAAACAGGCGACGCTGCTGAATGGGTTCGACGGAACGATAGCATGGGTCGAGGACGCCAGAGGCCGGGTGGTGTCGCCCGTGGAACTGGAGCGGGTACGCGAGCGGCGAAGCGCCGATTTCTACGAGCCGCTGAATCTGGCAAAGGAATATTCGGGCTTGCAAGTGGAGGGTGTTGAGAGGGTGGGCGCCAGCGAAGCGTACGTTATCGCCGGGCAGCCTTCGGAAGGGATTCCCGTCCGGCTGTACTTTGACACGAAATCCGGGCTTTTGTTGCGGAGGGTCACGGTTGTGCCTACGGAGGCCGGCAACAGCCCTTATCAAGTGGATTACGAAGATTATCGAGATGCCGGGAATGGTGTGAAATACCCGTTCCGCATTCACATGGAACCAGCCGGACCCAGGACCGAACTGGCCACGCATTCGACGATTCGCGTACAGCGGATCGAGGAGAACATGACCATAGACGACGCTAAGTTCGTAAAGCCCGAATCAAAGGAAGTTCCCACCGCACCCTAACCCCCAAACGCGGTAACCCGGCGGTTATCCTTACCTGACCGTCTGATATTTCTCTCGCAGCTCGGCAATGATGACGCGCGAGTCATGCAGCGGGTCATTGACAAGCTTCGGCTCATCGTCGATCACCATGATGGGCCGCTCTTTGGCGTTATATGGTTTCCAGGTCCCCATGAGT
>Ga0265314_10001340_pt1 | contig 27859 bp, 10 predicted proteins | sample 4126metaG_FD_203106 | JGI IMG/M metagenome (GOLD analysis project Ga0265314, IMG submission 203106) | Rhizosphere microbial communities from Carex aquatilis grown in University of Washington, Seatle, WA, United States - 4-1-26 metaG | ecosystem: Host-associated > Plants > Roots > Rhizosphere >... | reverse complement strand
CTCCCATTCTCAATAAGCTTCATTTGCCCGAGGCGACGACGGTTCATTCAACCGCGGCCACCGCACCGGATATGCCTTAAGAGCAAATCGTGCAATGCAAAAAGGCGGGTGGCTCGGCGTGGGATGCCGAGCCATGAAGGAAGGAAGTTCAGGAAGGAAGGACGTCTTATTGGTAAAGGTGGGAGGAAAAAGAGAAACTCGTGCTCTGGCTGACCGGCGACGTCCAGACCAGCCCCGGCCAAAGCGTCAGTTTCTGAATTAGTTCTTCACTTTTGATGCAAAGTAGATCAGCAACGGTCGTGCCACTTTCTCCACGGCAGCCGGTTTTAGAGGGCCCTTTCCTCCTCCTGGGTCCAAGCTGAGCGCGATAGCCTTTCCCACATCAGAATCCCCGCCAGCCCCCGCCATCGGCGTTCTTCGAGCTTGCGAAGGGGTGTCATATTGTCGAGAGCCGCGACAACTTGCGGCCGGACGTAACGCCGTCGTGGTCGGTGAATAAAAATACGCCCGGTCCAGCCCTCAGAGACAACCACGCGAATTGGCACACCGTTTACATCTCATCATCCAGTTCGGTCAGGGATGGCGCCAAGGACGCGGAGGCGTCAGAAGAACTTTAAGCGCAAGGAGATAGTCATGCTTTACTGGGCACTGGTTTTCTTCCTCATCGCCTTGGTCTCGGCGTTGTTCGGTTTCGGCGTCATCGCGGGCGCCAGCTACATGATTGCCAAGGTTCTCTTCGTCATATTCCTGGTGTTGTTCGTGGCATCACTGCTCACGGGCTTCGCCGGCCGTCGGCGCTTGCCGTAACGCCCGGGAACCCCAATTGACCCCGAGAGTGATCCAATGGCACCGAAGCGGAGGGGTGTAAACGGGGCGGGGAAGGGCGACGACGCCAGGTAAAACCTGCAGCCGTCGCCTTTTTTTGCGGAGGGGGAAACCCACAAAAGATTCTCCAAAAAGATACCGCCTCGAAAAGTCTCTCGAGTTCCCCTACGATTGTGACACCTTTAACCGACCCCGGCATCCGAGGCGCGGTTGGGCTTCTCTGCGCGCGGATGGACGAAATGGGAAAATTCCCTTCCTTTCTGGACAACATCGCCGGCTCTGACGTCGTGGCCGAATTGGTGCGGCGCATCGGCACGGAGCGTCACGCCGCCGCGACCGGCCAATGGGGGTCGAGTGCCCTGGTACTGGCGGCAGTCACCCAGGAAAAGCTCAGCCGTCCGATGCTCATCATTACCGCGCACCTCGATGAAGCGGACGATGCCGTGGATCAGCTTCGCTTTTTCCGGCCGGGCCTCGATCAGAAGGTCCGGCTCTATCCCGCCTTTGAAGTGCTCCCCGGCGAATCCAATCTTTCTCACGAGCTTGCCGCCCAGCGCCTCGAACTGCTCATGGACCTGAAGGGCTCCCCCGGCGCACAAGCCGACGCCCCCGCGTTTATCGTCGCCCCGGTCCAGGCGCTCATGCAGCCATCCCCCGGCCGCGACCTTCTGTCGGAACTCATCAAGAGCGTCCGTGTCGGCCAGACCCTCGATCGCGACCAGCTTGTGCGGTGGCTCACCGAGCACGGTTATACGCGCCTTGATGCCGTGGAGGATGCCGGCGATTTTGCCGTCCGCGGCGAGATCGTCGATGTCTGGCCGCCCGGCGAAGGCGACCCCGTGCGCATCGACTTCTTCGGCGACCAGGTGGAATCCGTCCACAGCTTTGACATTGAATCGCTCGGGCCAAAGGACAGCGTGCCGGAGGCGCGGATGGTCGCCCTTGGAGACCGCACCACCTGGCCGGTGCACCAGACCACCAGCCTGCTGAATTATCTGCCGACGGATACCGTCGTCTGGCTCATCGAACCCTCCGAAGTCCAGGAACAGGCCAAGAGCTATTTTGACCGCCTGAGCGACGCGAGGGGCATCTATCCACCGAGCGCCGTCCTCAAGAACATCCAGAGCCTCGCCTGGGCGGAAATTCACCAGTTTGGCGGCGACGAAGGGGCGATCCGGCTGCCCACGAAATCCATCCAGCGTTTTGATACCAAGGCGGAGGAGGCGATACGCGAGCTCGCGGAACTCGCCGGCCGGGCAAAGGTTGTCGTGGTGTGCGATTCCAAATCCGAGTGCACCCGGCTGAGCGATCTTCTGGAAGTGAAATACCCGGACGCCCGCGCGAAAATCGAAATGCCCATTGGCGTTTTGAACCTGGGCTTTGAATGGGATGAAAGCGAATCGACGGGCCGCACGCCTCTGGTGCTCATCGGCCACCATGAAATCTTCCACCGCTACACCACGCGCCGCCGGCTGCGGACGATCCAGGGAGCCCGGGCGATCGACTCCTTCCTCGATCTGCAGCCGGGCGATTTTGTGGTGCACATTCATCACGGGATTGCAAAGTTTGAAGGGATGACCTCCATCGCGCGCGAGGGGGACCAGGAAGGAAGCTTTGGGAAAACGTCGGAATTCCTGACGCTCAAATTCGCCGGCGGCGGTGGCGGCGCAACCCTGCATGTGCCGGTGACGCAGATCCACCTGGTGCAAAAATACGTCGGCAGCGCGCACGGCCGGCCGCCGCTCTCGGTGCTCGGCGGGGCCAGCTGGAGCAAACAGAAGGAAAAAGTTGCCGAGGCGGTCGAGAAACTCGCCGCGGAGATGCTGGAAGTCCAGGCGGCCCGCGAGCATACGCCAGGCACCGCTTTTCCGGCCGACACGGTCTGGCAGAAGGAATTCGAAAACGCATTCGCCTACCCCCCCACCGAGGACCAGGCCAAGGCCGCCGATGAAATCAAGACCGATCTCTGCCGGCCCAGACCGATGGACCGCCTGCTCTGCGGCGATGTCGGCTACGGCAAAACCGAAGTCGCGATGCGCGCCGCCTTCAAGGCTGTGGAATTCGGCAAACAGGTCGCCATCCTTGTCCCCACAACGGTTCTGGCGGAGCAGCACGAAGAGACCATGCGCGACCGCATGGCCGGTTATCCCTTCCTTATTGAGTCTGTTTCCCGCTTCAAAACCCCCGCCCAGGTCAAAAAAATCATCGAACGCACCCGCGCCGGACAAGTCGATGTCCTCATCGGAACCCATCGCCTCCTTTCCAAAGACGTCCAATTTGCAGACCTGGGCCTGGTCATCATCGATGAAGAACAGCGCTTCGGCGTGGAACATAAGGAGCGATTGAAGAAGCTCCGCCTCACCGTCGACCTGCTCACCATGACCGCCACCCCCATTCCGCGCACCCTGCATATGTCGCTCCTGGGCATTCGCGACATCTCCAACCTGGCTACGCCGCCGTCCGATCGCCGCAGCGTCGTGACCGAGGTCATCCCACACGACAAGGCCCGCATCAAGCAGGCCCTGCAGCGCGAGCTCGCCCGCAACGGCCAGGTCTTCTTCGTACATAACAAGGTATACAACATCCAGAGCATCGCCGATGAAATCCGGCAGCTTGTCCCGGATGCCCGCATCGTCATCGGCCACGGCCAGATGGATGAACACGAACTCGAAGACGTCATGCATCGCTTCATCCGCCATGAAGCCGATATTCTCGTTTCCACCACGATCATTGAATCTGGCATTGACATTCCCAACGCCAACACCATGTTCATCAACGAAGCCGAAAACTTCGGCCTCTCCGACCTCCACCAGCTCCGCGGCCGCGTGGGGCGTTACAAGCACCGGGCGTATTGCTACCTTCTGCTCTCTCCCAACAAGACGATCAAAGACCAGGCCGCCAAGCGCTTAAAGGCGATGGAAGAATATGCCTCGCTGGGCGCGGGCTTCAAAATTGCCCTGCGCGACCTCGAGATTCGCGGCGCCGGCAACATCCTCGGCCCGGAGCAATCCGGCCACATCGCGGCAGTCGGGTATGAAATGTACTGCCAGCTCCTCGAGGAAGCCGTCAAGCGCATCAAGAATGAGCCAATCCACAAGCCCAAGGAAGTGAACGTCGAAATCGGCGCCGCCGCCATCCTGCCCAAGAGCTACGTCGATTCGGAACGCCAGCGCATGGACCTCTACCGCCGCCTCTCCCGCGCCCACAATGTGGAGATGCTCGAGGCCCTGGGTAAGGATGTGATTGATGCCTTCGGCCCGATGCCCAAGGCCGTCGAGGCGCTCTTTGGCCTGGCCGAAATCAAGATTCTCGCACAGCAATGGGCGATCATTTCGATCATTACCAAGGCGCCGGATGTCGTTTTCACCATCGAAGACCTTTCGAAGCTCGGCCCGCTGATGGGCCGGGGCGTGATGGGCACCGGCGGGCAAAGCGTCGGCAGCGTTCGCATCGCCGATGAGCGCACCGTGCACCTGCGCCTGCCGCCCCCCTACCTTGAACCCGAGACACTGATCCGCGTGCTGCGGACGCTGCTGAACCCCAATGCCCCCAAGCCGGAACCCGCCAAGCCCGCCCCGCCCCCGCCGCGCACCAATCCCAACGCCAGCATCCGCCGGCGGTTATGAACGATCTGGGCCCGCCAGCTTTTCGCGATTTCACACGCCTGCGTTTGGCGTGCAACGCGGATTCGGGTATGCTTGCGGGTCTTCTCACCGGGCCGGGGTCACAAGCGGCGTCTACACGCCCTCCTGAGAGCTCCAATGAAATCGCGCCGGGCGCGGTTTCCGGGTGAATTTTGGAGGCACCACCGTGCCTAAGATGAAAACCCACAAGGGTATCAAAAAGCGGGTCAAGGTGACCGCGACCGGCAAGATCAAATTCCATAAGCACAACAAGGGTCACCTGCAATCCAACAAGAGCGGCAACCGCAAACGCCGCCTGCGCCGCACCACCACGATCACCGGCCCCTATGCCGACAAGATGATCATCCTGCTCGGACCGGGCGCGCGCAACTGATTGCCCCAGAACGTTCACCTTGTTCTTGTTTTTTGATATTTGCGGCCGGATTCGGCCCAGTTCTTTTTGAATTTTAGGAGGTTGTCATGCCTCGTGTACGTATCGGCGCAGCGCGGAAACAGCGGCACAAACGGCTCCTCGCGCGGGCGAAGGGTTTTGTCGGCGGGCGCAGCAAGCTTTACAAGACAGCACATGAAACGCTGCTCAAGGCGGGAAATCACCGCTTCTCCGACCGGCGCATGAAGAAGCGCGAATACCGGGCGCTCTGGATCACACGCGTCTCGGCGGCGGCGGAGTCTCGCGGGTTGCGTTACTCACAATTGATCAACGGCCTGCTGAAGGCCAAGATCGTCCTCAACCGCAAGAGCCTCTCGGAAATTGCAATTGCCGATCCGGCGGCTTTTGATCAGATCACAGCCAAGGCCAAAGAGGCCCTTGGCATCAAGTGACCCCGGCGTGTCGCTCTCGGGCGGCACGCATCGCCAATCGCACACCAGGGCCCCGGAATTCCATCCGGGGCTTTTTTATTGCGCGGACGTTTATTGCGCCGCTTTTGTCGGAAGATTGTTCCCCAGGCTCTGAATCCATTCCACCAGGAGTTTCTGCGCTGCGGGGTCAAGTTCGTTGGTGGCCAGTGGCGGCATGCGCGGCACGCCGTCGGAAGCCACGCGCTTCAACAACATGGAATGCGCTGCATCGCCCGGAACGACGACCTTTGCCAATGCGTCGCCGCGGTTGGCGACCAGATTGCCGTTGACGATTCCCGCGGCGGGAGTGCCGGTCGTCGGGCGGGCATCCCACAGGCCCTGCACGACGCCGCCGGGCTGATGGCACTGGACACAATTGGCCGCGAGGTACGACCGCACGCGCCACTCGAGTGAAGCGGTCGTGTCATCGGCGCGGGCATACGCCCCAAGCGTTTTGACGGCTGGGATTTCGGTGCCCGGTGCGAAGTATCCGGCGCGGGCGAGTTTTTCGATCTGGTTTTCCGCGCCGCCGCCGTTGCCGTTAAGTTGCCAGGTGTTGAAGCCCAGCGGGCCGCCGGTGACCGGCGAATGGCAGGTGAGGCAATCGCTCTGGCTGGGGTAATGCCAGACTTGCTGCTTCGTTGTGCCGTGGTCGTTGATGGTCAACGTCTCGTCGAGGCCAGATTCCGGAACGAGGTCGGCGTCAGAATTATCAGGCCGCCATTTGTAGGTGAGCCCATAGACGCCCGCCGTTGTTTTAACGAGGAAGCGCGTTTCCAGGCGGCGGCGCGTCGAGGCGTCGCCGCGGGTCATTTCCATGTCAAAGTGCTTCACCCAGACCATCCCGGTCGGAAAGCTCCAGTTCCCCGCGGCGCTAAAGCCAATGCTGTCGCTGCTCCTGGGTAACAAGAACCAGCGTTCTTTGATCGCGTAATCAGACCAGAACGTAACGTTCGGAGCATAGGGGACCATGCCATCGGCGGGCTCAAGGGTCTTGAGATTCTTGAACGCGCCGGTTTGCGAGAGCAGCGGCGGTGGCGGTTCGCCCTGCACACCCGTCCGGACAATGCGCTTGATCCTGCCGTTGGGCTGGCTGTTCAGGGGGCCGATGTCGGCAAAGAGGATGTCGCCGTTGCGCGGGTCGGCGGCGAACTCGGCGGGCTCGCCGATATTGCCGGCCAGCAGCTTCGGCGACCACTTGCCATCCGCGCCCTGGTGGAGCGCCCAGGCGCGGCGGGCGTTGTAGTCTCCGAAAATGTAATCCCCGCTTAGCTCCGTAAGATTTGAACCGCGGTAAACAAGCCCGCCGGAGATGGAATTGCCGGCGAACTGGTTGTTCTGCACGCGCGGGGTGTGGCCGTATTCGTAGATCGGATCCAGCAGCTTGGCCTCCGCGGGCTTGGTGTTGATGCGCGGGCCATCATGGAAACCCTCGCGGTAGCTCCAGCCATAGTTGCCGCCCTTTTCGATGATGTTGATTTCCTCCCACCGGTCCTGTCCGACCTCCGCTTCGAATAACCGGCCGGTGGGGTCATCGAAGGCAAAGCGCCAGGCGTTTCGCAGCCCGTTGGCGTAAATTTCAGTACGCACCTTCGCAGCGTCCACGGGCTTGCCGAAATAGCTGGTGATGCCGATCAGCGGATTATCGGCGGGAATTTTGTAGGCCGCGTGGCCGTCGATGATGTTCACGGCGGAAGGGAAAGTGGTGGAATTCTGCGTGTGCTTATTGGGCTCAAGATTGCCGGGGCGGTTGTCGACGTCGATGCGGAACATGGAAGCAAAACAATCCTTGTCGACGAAGCTGGCGTTGTTGTAGGAATCGTTGGCGTTGCCCTCGTCGCCGATGGTTGTATAAAGATAGCCATCGGGGCCAAACTTGATGCAGCCGCCGTTGTGATTGGGCGCAAGATCTAGCTGGGTAATGTAAGGCAGCTCGCTGGTCATGTCGGCTTTGTTGGGATCCGTCTTGTCGACGCTGAAACGCGAGACACGGTTGAAGCCGACGAGGCGGTTATTTTCCGGAACCTGCGGATCGTAGGTGATGTAGAAGTAGCCGTTGTGTTTGAAATCGGGATGAAACGCGATGCCCAGGAGGCCCCATTCCACCTGCTGGCCCAGCCGCCAGCCTTTTTGCTGCAGGTAGGGATTCAGATCCATGAAAAGCGTTTTCTTCGGCCCGCCATTCTTGCCTTCGAGATCGGTGACGATTTCGATCGTGCCGGTCTTGCTCACAATGAAAAGCCGGTCGGTCTCTCCAGGCGGCGCGACGATCGAGAGCGGCTGCACAAACGTGAGACCGGGCGAGCCCTTGCCGGCAAACGCATCCACCGCGGTATAGCCCGTGGCGATCGGCAGTTCCGGCGGAAGCGCGAGCGGCTTAAAATCCTTCCGCGCGGCCGGCGACGGCGACTGGGCAAGCAAACGCGGTAGCGAAGCGCCGGCGGCGAGAACGGCGGCGGCAATGAGCGACGGGCAGAGGCGATGCCATTTGCGCATAGTGAGAGCTCCGGTAGAAAGGGGCGGAGACACTATAAGGGGTTTCCCGGGCGAGGCAATGGCAGCTCAATCCAGCCGCTCTCCCGCTGTAAGCCGACACCTGCGGCAGGCGCGATCGCCCCATCCGCCTTTCCATCCCCTCACCTATTCAAATCAAACCGGAGTTCTTTCTCAAAAGCCATTCAATCGTCGCAAGCAGCACCACCAGCACCAGCGCGAAGGGTTTGTTCCAAAGCTCCTCGGGCGTCGACGAGAGAATATTCAGCGAGCGATCGGGGATCAGCTTGCGAAGTTCGTCGCTGTTCGATGGCGAGATCACCGCCCCGCCCGTGCGCGAGGCAATGCCCTTGAGGCTTTGCATGTCCACCGTGGTTTCCTGAAACTCCCGCTGCGGCTGCTCGATCTTGAGCCGCGGAGCCGGAGATATTTCCACCGGCAAAATCCCCGGCTTGGGGACCAGCGTGAACTCGCCGATCTCCTGGGCCGTCGCGCTTCCGGTGATTTTTTCAACCGCCCCCCCGCCACCGGTGCCCGTCTGATTCTCGACCGCCGTCGCCGCCGATGGCGTATCAAGACTGATTGTCTGCACCGTCCGGCCGTCCTTGTCGACCAGCATCACCGGCACCTCCGCGGGAAGCTGCCCGGCGAGCGTCGGATCCTTCACGCTTAGGCTCAGTTTGATCTGGTTGCCGATTTCCACCGTGCCGTCATCCGCGACCAGCTCCAGCCGCCTCGATTGCCCAAGCGCCTTGCTCGCATCGAGCAACCGGCAGAACTGCAGCCAGTAACTCTGGAAGAGCGGCTCGCCCGTGTAGCGCCGCCACCGCCACGTATCGCTGTACGCCGAGAAAAGCACCTGTCCCTCCCCATAGCGCCGCATCACCAGCAGCGGCGCCGGGCTGCCGGCCTGGCTGCGATTCGGATTCATCGCCAGCACAATCGCCCCGGGCTTGAGCCCCTGCACCGGCTTGAACCAGTACATGTCCTCCAGGTTCTCCACCTGCTTCCAGCTTTCATCCGGATCATCAAAGAAGCGGAAAAGATTTGTATCACGACCGGCCGGCGTAAGCAGCGGCTTGAACGGCGTGTTGTCCGAAGGGGCCATGACCCGCGCCCGCGGATCAATTTCATCCGGCACGATCGGCAGCAGCACTTCCAGCGGCGTCTCGCGGTAGCTCTCCGGGTTGTACTCCTTGCCGGCGATGAATCCCAGACCGCCGCGCTTGGTGCGAACCCAGTCCAGGATCAGCTTCTGCTGCGCCGGCGAAAAGTACGTCGGATCCACATCGCCGATGAGAAGCACGTCGTATTTGTTCAGATCCTCCGGCGTATCCGGAAAGTGATTCAGCGGCCCGGGAAACGTCTCCTCATTGGTCGTTTTGTCGAACGCCGCGGGGTCCGCATCCTGCACGAAGCCCGGATCCGTCGCCGTCAGCAGCAGCGTGGAAACATTGATCGTCGGCTCACGGATCAGCTCGTTGCGCAGGTAGCGGAATTCCCACCGCGGATATCCCTCGACGTACAGCACGTTGATCTGCGAATCCATCACCGTGACCTGCGCGTCCTTCTGGTTGTCCTCCAGTGTCCGTTCCTCGGGCGCCGGACCCGTGGGCGTGATTTTCGCCACCAGATCAAACAGCTCTGATTTGCCCGGATCGGTTTTCTTCAACCGGATCGGAATATCGACATCGAAATCCTTCTTCGCCGGGTCGATGGTCAGGTCCTTTTCGGCCAGCGGCGGCTCGGCCTCAGCCCCGCGCTTGCGGGAAACGGAAATGTGCACCGCCACCGCCTGATCGATGCCCGTGGCGGCGATGTGGATCCGCGCCGAGACCGGGTCCCGCGTGAAGGTGGATTCGGGTAGCTGAATGCTCGTAATTTTCAGATTGAACGGTTCCTCCTCCTGACCCAGCGGCAGCGCAAACACCTTCGCCCCCGACTGCAGCGCCAACTGTGCCGCCTGATCCAGCCGCGAGCCCAGCTGCGTCGTCTGGCCATCGGTAAACAGGAGTATCGCGCTCAGCCGCCGCCCCTGCGTGCGGTCGAGGATATCGCGGATGACGGTGGGCACATCGGTGCTGCTTTCGCCGGCCTTGGTGGATTTGAGCTGGGCGATGCGGGCGTCGACATCCGCGGGCGTGGCGGCCGCTCCAAGATTCTGCGCCCGCGGGCCGCCGGTAAAAAACAGAATGTCCTGGGTATCGGTAAGTTCCCGGAGCCAGCCGGCATCGGTAAGCGTGCCGGCCGCAAGTTCATAACGCGAGGGAGCCGCCCCGGCGGGCCCGGCAGGCCGTGATGCCGCCGCACGCAATTCACCGGCGATCTTTTCCATAAAGGGCCGCATCGCCGGGTTGACCATTTTGCCCAGGTATGGATCCGAGAGCGACATGGAAGCGGAGCTGTCGATCCACACCGCAACGGCGCTCCGCTGCGGATCTTCATGCTCGACGATGATCTCCGGCCGGCACGCCAGCATCAGAACCGCGGCCAGCAGCAGCCCGCGAAAGACGCCCATCCATTTTTTCTTGTTCGGAGCGGCGGTCTGCGGGATATACGAAATGTATCCGAGAACACCCAGCACGATCGCGCCCAGGACAATCAGGGCGGTGGGCCCGGCGACAAAATTGAAATGCGCCCCCGGACCAATGTGGACCTTCTGCAGCGAAAAAAGAAAATCAAAGAAGCGGGCGATCATCGGAGCGGCAACGACCTTTCAGCGATACGTCGAAAACATCAACGCGAGAATGGCTTCCAGAATAAACAGCCCCAGCGCGGCGAAGATCAGCTTGGGCCCCAGCCACGAAATCGTCGGATTCTCAACTCCGGTCGCCCATTCAAACTTCCCTGGATGCTGCAGAATCGCAGCCGGTTCCACGCCCAGCGCCGCGGCGAACTGTTCCTTTGAAACATGCCGGATATCCGCTTCGCGCGCTTCCGGATTCACCGCGATCACCGGCCGCATGTCGCCGGATGCCGGTCCATAAACCCCCGCGGATTTCAGCGGCCCGCTCGAAAGCACCGACCGGCCATTCCGGATCTCCTGCGAAACCGAAATCTGCTGATCGTGCGGGGCGGCCCACGGCCCGGCCGTCGAGGCGTCTCCCGGCAGCGACACCGCCTGGCCCACATCCAGCGTCAGCCCCGCGCCCGAATCCACTGTCCCGCGGCCCAGGCCATAATACGTGAGCTCGTGAACGAACGGCAGAAACGACGGCTTGGCGCCCCAGGTGTTCCACGCCATGTCGGCGCTGCTGGCAAACAGAATCACATTGCCCAGCGAACTATCCCCAGGTTTGGCGGGATCAATCCCGGCTCCCCGTTTCATCACGACCGCGGCATCACCCGGCGTGCCGTCCTTCTGCTGATAGCGCAAAATCGTTTCCGAGCTCCCATCGGAAGGCACGCCCAGCTTGAGATACTGCGTGGTCTCAACCGTCTTGAAGCCGACATTTTTTCCTTCGCGATCCGCCGCCCCGAAAATCTGCATCACCGGATTCTTCTGAAAACCCTCCGGCGCAAAGGCTATCCCCTGGGCAATCTGATCTGCCGATTGCAGTTTCACCGGCTGGCCAAGCGTCGCTGGGAGCAGATTCGAGCCCCGATCGCCGAAGGCTTCATTCATGCGCTGCGTGCTGGTGCGGTTGCCCGGGAAGATCAGCAGCAGGCCGCCGTTTTTTACAAACGTGCGCAGGTTTTCGCGGAGGGTCGGGCCCGGATCGCCGGTGTCGGACAAGGCGATGACGTCGTAGCCGTCGAGCGGAGTGTTCGGGAGTTCGAGTTCGGAAATCACCTTCGGCGCGAACATGCTGCCGGGCGCCCCCGCTGGTTTTGTCGCGGCGCTCCCCGGGACCGATGCGGCAGGCACTTCGCCCGGCAATGCATAAGCGGCATAAAGATAGAATGTACTTCCATAGCTGTTATGACCGGCATCCCCCGGGCTGCCATCTACGAGCAACACCGGAATTTCCTTGCGCACATTAAGCATCAGCCGGCGCGTGTCGTCCACCGCAAGTGCGTCCGGCGGAAGTTGCGCTTCCAGCAGATGCCGGCCAATCGTGGGTGGCGTGACGGTCGCCTGCGCGGTCTGAAAATTCCCCGGCTCGATCCGCGGGATTTTGACCGTCCGCGTGAGCACCCCATCCATCAGTAGGTTCACCGATTGGTCGATCCGTGGCTGTTCCGTAGCGTTGAACACCTCCAGTTCCAGATCCGACGGAATCCCCGCGACCACCATCGGCCGGTGCGTCACCAGCGAGGTCACCGCGAGATTCCACTGATTCTCCGTGCCCTCATCGATGATCTGAAATTCCGTCGCATGCCCCGCGGCGCCCTGAGCCGCTTTCTTGAGCTTGTCTCCGCCCGCCCCTTCGATGCGATTGTCCACACCATTTCCCCGCTTGGGGTCGTGAATCGCACTGTTCGAACTGTCGGTGAGCAGGAGCAGTTGCCGCGAGCGGGCGCTTTTCTCGACATCGGCGAGCACCTGACGCGCCCGGTCAAACGCACTGGGGAGATCGGTGCCCGCATCCGAAAGCTTTGCCGTCGCGATCTGGCTCAGGATGGCGGCATGATCGGCGGAGGGCCTGCCGGTGGAATCAAACGCCGCCCCGCTGGTGCTGCCGCGGATCAGCAGGACCTCATCGTCCGAGCGCAGCGACCCCACATAGTCGGAAAGCAGCCGCCGCGATTTTTCAAAAGCCGTCTGCGCCCCCCCGTCACCGCCCCCCGCGCCCTGGTCAAACCCCATGGAATACGAATCATCACAGATAATCACCGACACCCGCCGCCCGCCGAGGAGCGCCCCAAACGCCGTCGATTGCAGCACCACCTGGGCAATGCCTGCAGCAATAATCAGAATCGCCAGGCAGCGGACTGCCAGCAGCAGCCACCGCTGAAACTTGAGCCGCCGCGCGTTGCGGCGCTGCGCGGCCAGCAGCCAATCCATCGCCGCCCAGAGCACAGTTCGGAATTTACGCTTGTTCAAAAGATGGATGACGATCGGTATCGACGTGGCCGCGGCGCCGGCGGCCATGAGCCACGGCGAGAGAAACGCGAAGGCGAGGATGGAGGTAAACATGAGCATCAACGAATGGGGGCCTTCTTAAGGGTTTCAGGCGATTTAATCTCGGTCACCTCAAACCACACGGCGAATCTGTAGGACGCCTGAGGTGCGGGAGCTCCTTTCACCGCCGGGTCGTCGGGCGTGCTGACCAACGCGCCGGTCTCGTAGCCATGGAGGATGCAACGGGTGCCCTCCGGCAGTCCGGCGGCGCCGTGAATTTCCATGAGAATCGGAGCGGCGAGTACCTTGCCGTCGACGGCGTCAATTTCCATGGGATTCGCCATCATCAGCGCCTTTGCGGGTTTGGTACCCTCGATTGTGACGTACCTGCCGAGCGGGTTGCCCAGCGATCCAATGAGGATCACATTGCCGGATAGCAAATCGCCGGCGGGAACCTGTCGGACGTTGGCGGCAACTGCGGCAGCCGGCGAGGCCTTGGCATCCGCACTTGCATTCGTCACGACAAAAGAGCTCCGGAATCCGTAACCCTGCTGCGTCCGGCCGGTGCGGGTATCTTGCTTATCTTCGGGGTCGCCGGTCATTTCACCGCTCTCGTAACCGCGCACCCGATATTCTTTGCCGGGATCGAGGTCGAGGTTTCGGGTGACCAGGAGAATGTTCTTGTCCGTCTTTTGATCGTTAATGGCATCAACTTTGAGGGTCTGATTGCCGTACTTTGGCCCGTCGACGCGATGCCCTTCGATGGTGAAAAACGTCCCCAGCGGGCTTCCGAGATCGCCGATGATAATGACCTTGCCGGTCTGGATTTCACCGGAGCTGATTTTCGCTTTCTCCCGATCGGCCCCAGCTGCAAAAACGAGCGCGACGAAGATCAGCGCCGCCGCCACGGTATGATTCGCGCGTTTCATTTCCGTTCTCCTCATTCCTTGCCCCACGATAGACCCGGATTGCCATCCGGGAATCGAAGCTCTAAATCGCACCCTCTGCGGCTCACACTGTCACCTTTGCGCCGAGTCATCATTTCATCCGCGCCGCGCGGTCCGCCAGGAACCCCGGCAGCGTCACGTCCAGCGGCAGGCTCGAATCAATCTGCACGTAATCCACATGCATCTTGTGGCACTCATCCCGAAGCACCTGCGTGTGTTTGCGGAACTCCTCAAGGTACGCCTCCTTCAGCGCCCGCGGTTCCACCACCAGTTCGCCGAGTTCCTCAAGCCCCTTGAACAGCGTCGTCGTCTCAAAGGGGAAATTCATTTCATCGTGATCGAGCACCTGCAGCAGGATCATATCGTGCCGGCGGTACCGCAGGTGCTGGATCCCTTTGACGATGTTGCGTGGATCATCAAAAAGATCGCTGATCAGCACGATCAGCGAGCGGTGATGCAGCTGCTCGGCAATTTCATCCAGGATCGCCCCCGTCCGCGTCTTTTGATTCTTCGGCGCAGTGTTGAGCTCATCGATGATGATCCGCCACTGCCGCGGATTGTTGCTCGGCTTGATGAACCGCCGCACCTTCTGGTCAAACACCGCCAGGCCCGCCGAATCCTGCTGGTGCAGCGCCACATACGCCAGGCTCGCCGCAATGCTCATCGCATGATCAAACTTGCGCCAGCCCCCCTTTTTCCACGACCGCGCATCCGAACCCGCATACGTCATCGATTCCGACGCATCCACCACCAGCATCACCTGCAGGTTCGTTTCTTCTTCGTATTGCTTGATGTAATGCCGGTCGGTCCTTCCAAAAACTTTCCAGTCGATGTGCCGGATGTCATCCCCCTGCGCATATTGCCGATGCTGCGCGAACTCCACCGAAAACCCCTTGTAGGGCGACCGGTGCATCCCCGTGATAAACCCCTCGACAATCAGCCGCGCACGCAGATCCAAAGCCTGAATCTTCGCCAGCGTGCGCGGATCCAGGTATTGGCGGTAGTCAATTTGTTCAGCAGGCTGGCTCATGGGCTGCTTAATTGGGCTAATTGAGTTAATTCAGTCAATTGGGACAGCATTCGCCTTCCCGGCTGAGAGGCCCTAATTAACTCAATTAACCCAATTAACTTAATTACCTGTCTCCTTTGTTGCTTGCTCGTTCACTTTGAAGCGAAGACCTTCGGCAACGCGCCCGCCGTCCGCTCATCCTCCGCCGCACGCGGCGTGCTTTCAATCAGCATCCGGATCACATCGTCCGGACGGATGCCTTCGGCCTCCGCATTAAAGTTCGTCAGCACCCGGTGCCGCAGCGTCGGATACGCCACCGCACGCACATCATCCGTGTTTACAAAATAGCGCCCCTGCAAAAGCGCCCGCGCCTTGCCCGCCAGCACCAGCGTCTGGCTCGCCCGCGGCCCGGCCCCCCAGCTCACATAATCCTTGATGAACTTCGGCGTGTCCTGCTGCCCCAGCCGCGTCTGCCGCACCAGGTGAATCGCATAACGCACCACATGATCCGCCACCGGCACCTTGCGCACCAGTTCCTGCAAGGCCAGCACCTCCTCGGCGCTCAGAACATGCTGCAGATCAATCTTCCGCGGCGCCGTCGTCAGCCGCACAATGTCAAACTCCTCCTGTTCCGAAGGATAATTGACAAACACATTGAACATGAAACGATCCAGCTGCGCCTCGGGCAGCGGATACGTCCCCTCCTGCTCGATCGGATTCTGCGTCGCCATCACAAAGAACGGTTCGGCCAGCCGATGCTGAATCCCCCCCGCCGTCACCTGGTGTTCCTGCATCGCCTCCAGCAGCGCCGCCTGCGTCTTGGGCGGCGTCCGATTGATTTCATCCGCAAGGATCGCATTCGCAAACACCGGCCCGCGCACAAACCGCAGCGACCGCTTCCCCGAAGCCTTGTCCTCTTCAATCACTTCAGTCCCGGTGATATCCGAGGGCATCAGGTCCGGCGTGAACTGGATGCGATTAAACGACAGCGAAAGCGTGCGCGCCAGCGTCGAGATCAGCAGCGTCTTGGCCAATCCCGGCACGCCCACCAGCAGGCAATGCCCCCGGCAGAACAGCGCAATCAGCAGCTCCTCCATCACCTGCGACTGCCCGACGATCACCTTCGCCAGCTCCGTTTTCAGCGCGACATACGCATCCTGCAGTTTCTGCACGCTGCCGAGTTCCTCGGGGCTCATCTGTGCCACGCCCGGCTGGTCGCTAGTTTCGTTCATGAGCGCTCCCAAAAAGTCGAAGGGCCCCGGCGGTCGCCGGGATGCAGCGGAGTGTACCTCCCCCGCCCGCGATCTCAAAAACCGTCGGTCGCTCCTGCCCGGAGCCCCGTGTCTTCCTGAAGCGTTGCCGCGCGGCGTCCGGCGTTTCCCGCAGCCCGCCATTCACACGAGCGTTGACCGGAATCTCAAAACGGTCACGGACGCCCGAGGCTGATCTGATTCAGACCCAGGGGCGTCCGTGGCGCGGGAAGTGGGGAAGACTTGCTTGAATCAACGCTTGCTGGTGAAGATCCAATTCCACAGGTTCTCAAAGCCCAGTTGCAGGCCGCTCCCGACCCGCCGCTTCATCGGCGTGATCGGCAGATGGGCGGTCGCGGCCGGCTGTACCGCGGCCTTGTGCTGCCTCGACCCTCTTCCGGTCACCGGCGCCGCGGTTTCAACTATCGTCACAGTCGGCTCGGTCGTGGTTACGACCGGCGTCGTGGTGGTTTGCACCGGGGGAACCGTCGGGACCGTGCCCGCTGGCGTCGTGCTCAACACTCCCAGCGAGGCCGGCGCCAGCGTTACCGGATTGCCTGTCGTCGCGGGCGGCGTGCTGCCAACCACCGGCGTCAGGCTGAAGCCCTGGCTCAGGCTGATGAGCTTGAGCGCCGTATCCGCGGTGGTCGTGCTGTTGCGAGCGAGGATCTGGTCGATCGAGTTCACCTTTCCATCGCGGTTGTAGTCATACGTGTTGGTGACCGATGCCGGATTCGTGGCCAGGTTCGCCGGATTGTTCCGGGCGCCCGCCTCATCCGCCGCCGTGACCATCGCATCCGTCGCCGAATCGCCCGAGTCCGCGATCGCATTGCCGAAGTAGAACACATCGTTGGAGGCCAGCCCGGTATCGATGTTGGCCACCACCGTCACCTGCACCCATTCATCGGCAATCGCGCCGTCCGCCCAGGTCAGCTCGATGCGGGCCGAATTATTGACGCCCGCTCCAGGCCGAACCGTTACCGTCGGCGCCGGTCCGGTCGCCCAGGTGGAAGGATCGTTGCTGTTGCCAACGGAGATGACAAAATCGCTCGCGGAGATATTGCCGAACGTGCCCGCCAGATCGACCATGATCCCGTTGATGCCCTTGGTATACGAGCTGTAGTTCACAAACGTCGCCGTCTGGCCAGGCAGCAGTGCGGTCTTGTCGGTCGCAATTGCCGCATCGTTCCCGTTCACGCTGAAGTACGAATTTCCATAGAACAACCGGCGTGCGGCAACCGCGGCGTGTTCCACTGTGACATTCACTGTGTTGCCGGCCGCATAGCTGCCGTCTTCATCAGTAGCCGTCGCCGACACCGTGTAATTCGCCGGCCCGGTCAGGAAGGAGTGCGTCGCCTGCGTGGAAGTCTCCCACTGGCCCGTCACCGCGTTGAACGTGCGGGCGGAAGCGGCGACCGTCTGTGCCGGCGAGCCATCGCCCCAGTTGATCGTCCAGGAAGAAACCGTGTCGTTCCCCTGGTCGCCCGAAGAAAGCGTCAGCGTGTACAGCGTGCCCGCACGCGTCAGGCTCGCGCCCGAAAGTGAGAGCGTCGGAGCGACGTTGGCGATCTGCGCGGTGAAGGCTCCGCTCGCCGTCGCGCCGTGGGCATCCTGCACCGTCACCGTCACCGTGTAATTCCCGTTATCCGCATAAGCCTTGCTGAGCGATCCCAGAGACCCGGCGCTCGATTGATCGAACGTCGATGTAGTGCCGTCGCCCCAGGCGATGGAAACCGAGTAAACGTCCGTCGCCCAGCCCGGATTGGTGACGCTGCCCAGCGCGAAGCTGATCGCCGCGCCTTCCGCCCCGGATTGATTCGCCAGGCCCGAAAGCGAAAGCGCCGCGGGATGCACAATCACCGAGCTCGTCACAGCCGCGCCCGAAAGCGTGCCGTCCGAAGGCGTAACCTTCACCGAAACCTGATCCGTCGGCATCGCCCCGACCGCCGCGAGATCCAGCGTGCTGGAAGTCGCCCCGTTGATCGCGCCGCCGTTGAGATACCACTGATAGCTGTACGTCACCGCATCGCCGTCACCATCGTGGCTGGCGACATTGGCCGTGAGCACATCGCTGACAATCGGGATCGCCGGCGTGATCGACACCGAGTCGATCACAGGCGCCGTATCGTTGATCGTGACCGCCGCCGAGGTGACCGCCGCGCCGCTCAACGTGCCGTCGCCGGGCGTCACCTGCACCGTGATCTGGTCATGCACATCGCCATGGCCGATGACCGAGGTATCGAGCGTCGCGCCCGTCGCCCCGCTGATCGCCACGCCATTCTTGAACCACTGGTAGCTGTACGTAAGCACATCCCCGTCGGCATCGTGGCCGGTCACGTTCGCCGTCAGGAGATCGGTGGTAAGCGGGTTCGGCGGCGTGATGCTGACGCTGTCGACCACCGGCGCCGTATCCCCGATGCTTACCGCCGCCGACATAGCCGCCGCGCCAGTCGTCTCGCCATCATTGGGCGTCACCTGCACGGTGATCGCATCGCCCTTGTCCCCGTTGCCCGCAACCGCGAGATCCAGCGTCGCCGCCGTCGCTCCGTCAATCGCAACTCCGTTCTTGAACCACTGGTAGCCATACCCGACCACGTCCCCGTCGGCATCATGGGCCGTGACATGGGCAGTCAGGACATCATTGGTCAAGGGGTTCGCCGGCGTAATGCTCACCGAGTCGATCACCGGCGCTGTGTCACCGATCGTGACCGCCGCCGACGTAACCGCCGTACCAGCCATCTGGCCATCGTTCGGCGTCACCTGCACAGTGATCGAATCGCCCTTATCGCCCGTAACAGACAACTGCAGTGTCGCCGCCGTTGCGCCGTCAATCGCATTGCCGTTAAGGAACCACTGGTAGGAATAGGTCACCGCATCGCCATCGGCATCGTGGCTGCTGACGTTTGCGGTCAGGGTGTCATTCGTCAGCGGATTGGCCGGCGAGATCGTCACGCTGTCGATCGCCGGCGCCGTATCGCCGATGATCCTGGCACTCGAGGTCATCGCCGTGCCGTTGATTTCCCCATCATTCGGAGTCACCTGCACGGTAATCGCGTCGCCCTTGTCGCCGGCCGCAGAAAGGTCCAGCGTCTGAGCCGTCGCGCCCTCGATCGCCACCCCGTTCTTGAACCACTGATAACTGTACGTCACCGTGTCGCCGTCAACATCGTGCGCGGTGACATTGGCCGTAAGAATGTCGTTCGTCAGCGGATTCGCCGGCGTAATCGTCACCGAATCCATCACCGGGGCGCTGTCGCCGATGGTGACCGCCGCAGCATTGACCGCCGCTCCGTTCATTTCACCGTCGTTCGGCGTCACCTGCACCGTGATGTGATCATGCTTGTCACCGACCGTCGAAAGGTCCAGCGTCGCGCCCGTGGCGCCGTCGATCGCCGTGCCATTCTTGAACCACTGGTAACCGTAGCTCACCGTGTCGCCGTCGGCGTCATGGCTGGCCACCTGCGCGCTCAGGATATCGTTTGTCAGCGGATTGGCCGGCGTAATCGTCACCGAATCAATCACCGGCGCGGAGTCGCCGATGGTCACCCCGCTCGACGTAACGGCAGCGCCGTCCATTTCACCATCGTTCGGAGTGACCTGCACCGTGATCGTATCGGCCTTGCCGCCGTTCCCAAGGATCGAAAGATCCAGGGTCGCCGCGGTCGCGCCGCTGATCGCCACGCCATTCTTGAACCACTGGTAAGCGTACGACACCGCATCGCCATCAGCATCGTGGCTGGCCACGTTCGCGGTCAGGACATCATTGGTCAGGGCGATCGCCGGCGTAATGGAGACAGAATCCACCACCGCGGCGGTGTCCTTGATCGTGACCGACGCCGATGCGACCGCTGCGCCGTTGATCTCGCCGTCGTTCGGCGTGACCTGCACGGTAATCACATCGCCCTTGTCGCCATTCCCGGCGATCGAAAGGTCCAGCGTGCTGGCGGTAGCGCCGTCGATGGCCACGCCGTTCTTGAACCACTGGTACGCATACGAAACCGCATCGCCGTCCGCATCGTGCGACGTGACGTTTGCGGTGAGCAGGTCATTGGTCAGCGGGCTGGCCTGCGTGATCGTCACAGAGTCGATCACCGGGGCGGTGTCTCCGATGGTCACCGCCGAAGAGATCACGCCTGTCCCGGAAACTTCGCCGTCGGCCGGCGTCACCTCGACGCTCACCTGGTCGTGCTTATCGCCGACCGCCGACAAATCCAGCGTCGCGCCCGTGGCCCCGCCAATCGGGCTGCCGTTGAGGAACCACTGGTAGGTATAGGTCACCGCATCGCCGTCAGCATCGTGGCTGGCGACGTGTGCCGTCAGGATATCGCTCGTGAGCGGATTGGCCGGAGTGATGGTCACAGAATCGATCACCGGAGCGGTATCCCCGATGGTGACCTCGCCCGAGGTAACCGCCGCACCGTTTACCTCACCATCATTGGGCGTCACCTGCACGCTGATCGCATCGCCCTTGCCGCCATTGCCGGCGATTGAAAGATCGAGCGTCGCCGCGGTCGCGCCGTTGATGGCCACGCCGTTCTTAAACCACTGGTAGCTGTAGCCAACCACATCCCCGTCGGCATCGTGACTGGTCACCAGCGCCGTCAGAAGGTCATTGGTCAGCGGGCTCGCCGGGGCGATCGACACCGAATCAATGGCCGGAGCCGTATCACCGATCACCACCTCGCCCGACGTGACGGCAACGCCGTCGGTTTCACCGTCATTCGGCGTCACCTGCACGCTGATGTGGTCTGCGTTGTTGCCGGCTGTCGAGAGATTCAGCGTCGCGGCGGTCGCGCCTTCGATTGCCACGCCGTTCTTAAACCACTGATAGCTGTACGTCAGGGCGTCGCCGTCGGCATCATGCCCGGTCACGTTCGCCGTCAGAATGTCATTGGTAAGCGGAGCGGCCGGCGTAATGCTGACCGAATCAATCACCGGCGCGGTATCGCCGATGGTCACCGCGGAAGAGACGCCAGCCGTCCCATTGAGCGTCCCGTCGCTGGGCGTCACCTGCACCGTGATGATATCGCCCTTATCGCCGGCATCAGACAACTGCAGCGTCGCCGCCGTTGCGCCGTCAATCGCATTGCCGTTAAGGAACCACTGGTAGAAATAAGTCACCGCATCGCCATCGGCATCGTGGCTGGTGACGTTTGCGGTCAGGATGTCATTCGTCAGCGGATTGGCCGGAGTGATGGTCACAGAATCAATCACCGGCGCCGTATCACCAATGACCGCGGCATTCGAGGTCATCGCCGTGCCGTTGATTTCCCCATCATTCGGAGTGACCTGCACCGTGATGGCATCGCCCTTGTCGCCGGCCGCAGAAAGATCCAGCGTCGGCGACGTCGCGCCATCGATCGCCACCCCGTTCTTGAACCACTGATAGCTGTACGTCACCATATCACCGTCGGCATCGTGCGCGGCCACATTGGCCGTCAGAATGTCGTTCGTCAGCGGATTGGCCGGCGTAATGGCCACGCTGTCGATGACCGGCGCCGTATCGCCGACGGTGTCCGGGGCCGACGTCACCGTGGCGCCGTCGAGTTGGCTGTCGCTGGGCGTGACCTGGACCGTGATCGCATCATGCTTGTCGCCGACCGTCGAAAGATCGAGCGTCGCGCCCGTCGCGCCGTCGATGGCCACGCCATTCTTGAACCACTGGTAGGTGTAGCTCACCGCATCGCCATCCGCATCATGGGAAGCAACCTGCGCGGTGAGAAGGTCGTTTGTGAAGGGGGTCGCCGGCGTAATGCTCACCGAATCCATCACCGGCGCCGTGTCGCCGATGGTCACCGCGCCGGAGGTCACCGCAACGCCGTCCGTCTGGCCGTCGTGGGGAGTCGCCTGCACGGTGATCTGGTCCGCGTGATCGCCGTTGCCCGCTGCCGAGAGATCCAGCGTCGCCGCCGTCGCCCCGTCAATCGCGACGCCATTCTTGAACCACTGATACGTGTAAGTCACCACATCGCCGTCGGCATCATGGCTGGCGACGTTTGCAGTAAGCACATCCTTGGTAAGCGGATTGGCCGGCGTAATCGTCACACCGTCAATCACCGGAGCGGTGTCGCCGATGGTCACCCCGGAGGACATGACCGCCGCGCCATCCTGTTCGCCGTCGTTCGGCGTGACCTGCACCGTCACCGCATCGCCCTTGTCGCCCTGGCCCGCGACAGACAAATCAAGCGTCTGGCCGGTCGCGCCGTCGATCGCGTTCCCGTTGAGATACCACTGATACGAATAGCTGACCGCATCGCCGTCAGCATCATGGCTCAGCACCTGGGCCGTGAGAATGTCATTGGTCAGCGGGCTCGACGGGGTAATCGAAACCGAATCGATCACCGCGGCCGTATCACCCACCGTCACGCCCGAGGACATCGCCGCCGCCCCGTCGGTCTCGCCATCGTTTGGCCTGGCCTGGACCGTAATCAAGTCGCCCTTATCGCCCTGGCCCGCAACCGACAGATCCAGCGTCGCACCCGTCGCCCCGTCAATCGCCACGCCGTTCAGGAACCACTGATAGGCATACGAAACACCATCGCCATCGGCGTCGTGGCTCGTCACATGCGCTGTGAGCACATCGTTCGTGAGCGGATTGGCGGGCGTAATCGTTACGCTGTCAATGACCGGGGCCGTATCCCCGATCGTCACCGAGGAGGAAGTGACCGCCGATCCATCCATCGCGCCGTCATTGGGCGTCACCTGCACCGTGATCTGGTCATGCTTGCTTCCGACCTCCGAGAGATCCAGCGTCGCACCCGTCGCTCCGTCGATGGCTGTTCCATTCAGGAACCACTGATACTGATACGCAACCGCATCCCCATCCGCATCATGGCTCGTCACGTTCGCCGTGAGCACGTCGCCAGTGAGCGGATTGGCCGGGGAAATTGCCACCGAATCCACGACCGGAGCCGTATCGCCGATGGACACCGCGGAAGAAGCAACCGCGGCGCCGCCGGTTTCGCCGTCGCTGGGCGTCACCTGCACGGTAATCGCATCGCCCTTGTCCCCGTTGCCCGAGGCCGACAGATCCAGCGTCTGCGCCGTGGCGCCGTCGATGGCCACGCCATTCTTGAACCACTGGTAGCTGTAGCTCACCGCATCGCCATCCGCATCATGGGAAGTGACATGCGCGGTGAGAATGTCGTTTGTGAAGGGGGTCGCCGGCGTGATGGTAACGCCGTCAACCACCGGAACCGTGTCACCAATCGTGACCGCCGCCGACGTGGCCGCCGCGCCAGCCGTCTCGCCATCGTTGGGCGTCACCTGCACGGCGATCGCATCGCCCTTGTCCCCGTTGCCGGCAACCGACAGATCCAGCGTCGCACCCGTCGCACCGTCAATCGCCATGCCGTTCTTAAACCACTGATACGCGTAGGCAATCGTATCGCCATCGATATCGTGGGATGTCACGGTCGCAACAAGAATGTCATTCGTCAGCGGATTTGCCGCGGCGATCGTCACCGAATCCACCACCGGCGCCGAATCCGCAATGGTCACCGCCGCGGAACTCACCGCCGCGCCATCGGTCGCCCCATCGTTCGGCGTGACCTGCACCGTAATCTGATCGTGCTTGTCGCCGACCACCGACAGATCCAGCGTCGCCGCCGTCGCACCGTCAATGGCAATTCCGTTCTTGAACCACTGGTACGCATACCCCACCGTGTCCCCATCCACATCATGCGAGGTCACCTGAGCCGTCAGGACATCATTCGTCAGCGGGCTCGTGGGCGTAATGCTCACCGAATCCATCACCGGCGCCGTGTCTCCAACCGTGACCGCCCCCGAAGTGGCCGCCGCACCGGCTGTCTCGCCGTCGTTCGGGGTCACCTGCACCGTGATCTGATCGCCGTGGTCGCCATTGCCCGCGACCGAAAGATCCAGCGTCGCACCCGTCGCCCCATCGATGGCCGAGCCATTGACGAACCACTGGTAGCTGTACGTCACCGCATCGCCGTCGACATCGTGCGAAGCGACATGGGCCGTCAGAATGTCATTGGTCAACGGATTGCCCGGCGTAACCGTCACAGAATCAATCACCGGAGCCGTATCGCCGATCGTCACCGCAGAGGAACTGACCCCAGCGCCATTCACCTGGCCGTCATTGGGCGTGACCGCCACAGTGATCCCATCCCCATTGTCACCATTCCCGGCCGCCGACAGATCCAGCGTCGCACCCGTCGCCCCGCTGATCGCCACACCGTTCTTGAACCACTGATACGCATAGGAAACCGTATCCCCGTCGGCATCGTGCGAGGCCACATGCGCCGTCAAGACATCATTGGTCAGCGGATTGGCCGGCGTGATCGTCACCGAATCAATCACCGGAGCCGTATCACCCACGGTGACGGCGGTCGCGGTCACCGCGGTTCCATTCACTTCGCCATCATTGGGCGTCACTTTCACCGAAATCGCATCACCCTTGCTCCCGGCCACCGACAGATCCAGCGTGGCGCCCGTCGCCCCGTCGATCGCATTGCCGTTGACATACCATTGATACGAGTAACCAATCGCATCGCCATCGGCATCGTGGCCGGTGACGTTCGCCGTGAGCAGGTCATTGGTCAGCGGATTCGCCGGCGTAATCGTCACCGAATCCACCACCGGCGCCGTATCCCCAACCGTCACCGCCGAGGAACTCACGGCAACCCCGTCCATCTGGCCATCGTTGGGCGTCACCTTCACGCTGATCGCATCATGCTTGCTGCCAACCGTCGAGAGGTCCAGCGTCGCGCCCGTCGCTCCGTCGATCGCATTGCCATTGAGATACCACTGGTAGCTGTAGGTGACCAGGTCGCCATCGATATCGTGCGAAGCAACATTGGCGGTAAGGACATCATTGGTCAGCGGATTCGCCGGCGTCACCGTCACCGAATCAATCACCGGGGCCGTATCCCCGATCGCCACCGCCGCGGAAGTAACCGCCGCACCATTCACTTCACCATCATTGGGCGTCACCTGCACGCTGATCGCATCACCCTTATCCCCGTTGCCCGATGCCGAAAGATCCAGCGTCGCACCCGTGGCCCCATCAATCGCCACCCCATTCTTAAACCACTGGTAAGCGTACGTCACCGTATCGCCATCAGCATCGTGGCTGGTCACATGCGCCGTCAGAATGCCATTGGTCAGCGGGCTCGCCGGAGCGATGCTCACCGAATCAATCACCGGCGCCGTATCCCCAACCGTCACCGCTGCGGAAGTCACCGCCGCGCCATTTACTTCCCCATCATTGGGCGTCACCTGCACGCTGATCTGATCGTGCTTATCGCCCACAACCGAAAGGTCCAGCGTGCTCGCCGTCGCGCCCTCGATCGCGTTCCCATTGACAAACCACTGATAGCTGTAAGTCACCGCATCGCCGTCGCCATCATGCGAAGTCACATGTGCGCTCAGAATGTCGTTCGTCAGCGGACTGCCCGGCGTCACCGTCACGCCGTCGATCACCGGAGCCGTATCCCCGATGCTCACCGCCGAAGACGTGACCGCCGCACCCGCCGCCGCGCCGTCGCTCGGCGTGACCTGCACCGTAATCGCATCGCCCTTATCGCCATTGCCGGCGACCGAGAGATTCAGCGTCGCCGCTGTTGCCCCATCAATCGCCACCCCATTCTTAAACCACTGATACGCATAGGTCACCGTATCGCCATCAACATCATGGCTGACCACGTTCGCCGTCAACATATCATTCGTCAGCGGACTCGCCGGCGCGATGCTCACAGAATCCATCACCGGCGCCGTATCAACGATGCTCACGCCCGATGACGTCATCGCCCCACCATTCACCTCCCCATCGTTCGGCGTCGCCTGAACCGTGATCACATCCCCCTTGTCCCCATTGCCAGCTGCCGACAAATCCAGCGTGACACCCGTCGCCCCGCTGATCGCCACGCCATTCTTGAACCACTGATACGCATACGAAACCGTATCCCCGTCCGCATCGTGCGAGGTAACATGCGCCGTCAGCACGCCATTCGTCGGCACGCTCCCCGGCGTGATCGATACGCTATCCATCACCGGCGCACTGTCGCCGACAATCACCGCTGACGATGAAACCGCCGCCCCGCTGACTTCGCCATCGTTCGGCGTCACCTGCACGCTCACCGAGTCATGCTTGTTCCCCGCCGTCGCCAGATTAAACGTCGCCCCCGTCGCGCCGCCCACGGCCACGCCATTCAGGAACCACTGATACGCATACGTCACCGCATCGCCATCAACGTCATGGCTGCTGACATGCGCCGTCAGCACATCGTTCGTCAGCGGATTCGCCGGCGTGATGCTCACCGAATCAATCACCGGCGCGCCATCCACAACCGTCACCGCCGAAGAAGTCACCGCCGCCCCGGTCAGCGCCCCATCGCTCGGCGTCACCTGCACCGTGATCGCATCATGCTTGTCGCCGTTGCCGATCGCCGAAAGATCCAGCGTCGCACCCGTCGCCCCGCTGATCGCCACGCCATTCTTGAACCACTGATACGCCAGCACCGGCGTATCGCCGTTGTCATCATGCGCCGTGACCTGCGCGGCAAGCGTGTCATTGGTCCCCGGATTCGCCGGCGTGATCGACACCCCATCGACCACCGGGATCGGATTCACCGTGATATTCACCGTCGTAGCCGTGGACGTGTTCCCCGCCGCATCCGTCACCGTATAAGTAAACGAATCCGCCTCGCTATAGTTCTGCGCCGGCACATAATTCAGCGAGCCGTCCGCATTCAGCGTCAGCACTCCATGTGCCGCCCCGCTCACCAGGTTCACCGTCAGATCACCCACCGGTTCCAGGTCCGTGTCGTTGCCCAGCACGCCCGGCGCACCCACGGTCAGCGTCCCATTCTCCAGCACGGAGTACGCATCACCGCCCGTCACCGGCGCCGTCTTGTCCACCAGATACGTCTGCCCCGCGAAGCTCCCATCCGCGGCCCCGCTCGTCCCCGCGCCGCCCAGCGGAATAAACGAGCTCGCATCGGCAATCGAATCATTGTCCACCAGGTTCAATCCCAGCGTCCCATCGCCGCCCGTCGTCGCCGTCACCGTCCAGGTCTGCCCATCGCCAGTATCCACGCTGACGATCGCGGCCCCCGCCGCCCCCGTGCCCGTAAGCTGGAAATTGCTCGCCACCGGCGTCGCACTGTTGAACACCGGGTCCACCCAGTAGTTCGCCGCCGACGTATTCGCCGGGTAGCCCCCGCCCACACCATAAAAGAACGCCCCGCTCGTCGCCGTCAACGGCCCGTTCGATGCCGGCGATGCAAAATAGTTCGCCGAGGCATCATAGAACCCATCCGAGGAATAATACGAAACCACATACGTCTTGCCCGCCACGATCGACACCGGCGTGCTGAAATTCGCCTGCTGCCAGCCGCTGCCGGTCTCGCCCGTAAACGTCACCGTCGCAAGCACCACGCCCGGATTGCTCGGGTCGTACAGATTGCCGACGTGCGTCCCCGTGTCATTCGAATTTTTATAGAACCGCACGCCCGTTACCGTGCCGTTCGTCGAGCTCACAAACTGCGTCCCCACCTCGATCGGCACCCCGTCGTTCGCCTGCGTTGCCCCGCCAGGCGCGCCCGTCGACCAGATCGACGAAGACGCCGCGCTCTTGAACACCACGTCCACCCAGTAATTCGTCGTCGAGGGATTCGCCGGATACCCGCCGCCCGTGCCATACGCGAACATCCCGCTGCTGCCCGTCAATGGCCCGTTGCTCGTGCTCGCACCGTTAAAGTACGTCACGCCCGCATCGTAATACCCCGCCGAGGAATAATACGACACCACATACGTCTTGCCCGCCACGATCGACACCGGCGTGCTGAAGTTCGCCTGCTGCCAGCCGCTGCCCGTCTCAT
>Ga0265314_10001337_pt1 | contig 27913 bp, 25 predicted proteins | sample 4126metaG_FD_203106 | JGI IMG/M metagenome (GOLD analysis project Ga0265314, IMG submission 203106) | Rhizosphere microbial communities from Carex aquatilis grown in University of Washington, Seatle, WA, United States - 4-1-26 metaG | ecosystem: Host-associated > Plants > Roots > Rhizosphere >... | reverse complement strand
CCGGAGATCACCACTTCGTCCTGTTCGCTGATCGCTTCGGAGCTGGCCTGCACCGCGGCCTGCATCAGCTCCGCGATTTCGCTGCGCAGCTGGTCGACCTCGGCCTTGAGCCTTTCGAGCACGACCTCCACTGTCATGCCTGTGTAGTGCGCGTTGAGAAAATTCGCGGCTTCGACCAGTTGCGACTGCGTGAAATCATGCTGCGTGAACACCACGCGGTTTTGCACATCGCCTTCGGGCGAAACAATGATCACGAGAAAGCGCCGCTCCGACAGCCGCAAGAATTCGATATGACGAAACACCGACGCGCGGCGCGGCGCCATCACCACGCCCACGAACTGCGACATGTTCGACAGCAGCTGCGCCGCATGCGCAATCACCTTTTGCGGCTGGTCGTGCGGCAGCTCGGGCGCTCCTTCGAACTGTTCGCGCCGCGCGGTGAGCATCGTGTCCACGAAAAGGCGATAGCCGCGCGCTGTGGGAATGCGGCCGGCCGACGTGTGGGGGCTGGCGATCAGGCCCAGATCCTCCAGGTCGGACATCACGTTTCGGATGGTGGCCGGGGACAAGTCCAGCCCCGAAGCCCGCGACAGCGTGCGCGAACCCACGGGCTGGCCGTCGGCGATATACCGCTCGATCAGGGCCTTGAGCAACAGCTTGGAGCGGTCATCGAGCATATGAAGATCATTTTATCCAGCGGGGTGGGAAGATTGATGCTGTAATTTCCAGCAATGAAATCCCAGTTCCGTCACGTCGCGCTCGTCGGCAAGTACCAATCCTCGGCTTCCGGGCCGGGCGGCGCGTCGTCGCTCGCCGCGCTGGAAGAGGTTGCGCAGTTCCTCGGATCGCAGGGTTGCGACGTGGTGCTGGAACGCGAAACGGCACAGGCGTCGGGCCTCGCGGGTTACACGTCGCTGGACGTGCCGGAGATCGGCGCGCAGTGCGACTTGGTGCTGGTCGTGGGCGGCGACGGCACGATGCTCGGCATGGGCCGGCGCATCGCGCAATACGGCGTGCCGCTCATCGGCATCAACCAGGGGCGGCTGGGCTTCATCACCGACATCGCGCTGGGCGAGTTTCGCGACGCGCTCGCGCCCATGCTGGCCGGCCAATACGAAGAAGACGAACGCACGGTGATGCAAGCGTGCGTCGAGCGCGACGGCAAGGCAATGTTCGAAGCCACCGCGATGAACGACGTTGTCGTCAATCGCGGTGCAACATCCGGCATGGTCGAGCTTCGCGTGGAAGTCGACGGGCGCTTCGTCGCCAACCAGCGCGCGGATGGTTTGATCGTCGCGTCACCCACCGGGTCCACCGCGTATTCGCTCTCTGCGGGCGGGCCGCTGCTACATCCGTCCAATCCCGGGTGGGTGCTGGTGCCGATCGCGCCGCACACGTTGTCGAACCGGCCGCTCGTGCTACCCGACGCGGCCGAGGTTGCGATCGAATTGGTCTCCGGCCGCGACGCCAGCGCCAATTTCGACATGCAGTCGCTCGCGTCGCTGTTGCACGGCGATCGCGTGGTCGTGCGGCGATCGCGTCATCGCGTGCGCTTTCTGCATCCGCGCGGCTGGACGTACTTCGACACCCTGCGCAAGAAGCTCCACTGGAACGAAGGGCACTCCTGAAATGCTGAAGCGGATTGCACTGCGCGATTTCGTGATCGTGCGCGAGCTGGAGCTCGATCTCGCCGGCGGCTTTACCGTGCTCACCGGCGAGACGGGCGCGGGCAAATCGATCCTCATCGACGCATTGCAGCTTGCGCTGGGCGCGCGCGCGGAAAGCGCCGTGGTCCGCGAAGGCGCCACGCGCGCGGAGATCACCGCGGAGTTCGATTTGCCCGAGGTGCTCGTTCCGTGGATGCAAGAGGCCGGCTTTGAATGCGACGACGCGCTGCTCGTGCGGCGCAGCATCGACGCGCAGGGCAAGAGCCGCGCGTGGATCAACGGCAGCCCCGCGACGGCAACGCAACTGCGTGAGCTGGCCGATTCGCTGGTGGACATCCACGGCCAGCACGCGTGGCAAAGCCTCACGCGCGCGGACGCCGTGCGCGGCCTGCTCGACGGCTATGCCAGCGTGCAGACGCAAGCAATGCGCGATGCGTGGCATGCATGGCGCGCGGCGGGCAAGACATTGGCCGACGCGCGCGCGGCGCAGGATTCATTGCAGCGCGAACGCGAAAGGCTCGCATGGCAGATCGGCGAAGTCGACAAGCTCGCGCCCGGCGACGCCGAATGGGACGAACTGAATTCAAATCACACGCGGCTTGCAAATGCGCAGTCATTGCTCGAAGCAGCGCAAGGCGCGATCGATGCGCTCGAAGGCGATGAGGCCGGTGCGGCGAGTGCCTCCGGCGCGTTGTCGCAAGCGCAGTCGCTGCTCGATGCGCAGGCGCATGTCGATCCGCAATTGCGCGAGATCAGCGAAGTAATCGCATCGTCGCTGGCGCAGATCGAAGATGCCGCACATTCGCTGCATGCGTATCTGCGCAAGACCGAGCTCGATCCGCAGCGGCTGGCCGAGCTGGACGAGCGCATGTCGCTGTGGCTGTCGCTCGCGCGCCGCTATCGTCGCCAGCCTGCGGAGTTGCCGGTGCTGCTTGCGTCGTGGAAGGTCGAATTGGCGAAGCTCGATGCGGCCGCAGACCTTGCATCGCTCGAAGCCGCCGAGAAGAAATCGCACGACGCTTTCCTGAATGAAGCCCGCGCGGTGTCGAAGGCGCGCGCCAAAGCCGCGCCGCAGCTCGCGAAAGCCGTCACTGCCGCGATGCAAGGCCTGGGCATGCAAGGCGGCCGCTTCGAAGTGCAAATGCAGTCGCTCGCCGAGCCGCAGCAAAGCGGGCTCGAAGAAGTTGCCTTTCTCGTCGCGGGCCATGCGGGCAGCACGCCGCGCGCGGTGGGCAAGGTCGCATCGGGCGGCGAGTTGTCGCGCATCGCGCTCGCGATTGCAGTGACGACCAGCCGCCTCGGCACAGCGCAGACGCTGATCTTCGATGAGGTCGATGCGGGCGTCGGCGGCGCGGTTGCGGAAACAGTTGGCCGATTGATGAAGCAGCTTGGCCGCGACAGGCAAGTGCTTGCTGTGACGCACCTGCCGCAAGTCGCATCGTGCGCGGACCATCATCTCGTCGTCGCGAAGCAAAGCGATGCGAAGGGCCCGTCCAGCAGCGTCAGCGCCGTGAACGGCGAACAGCGCGTGGCCGAAGTCGCGCGCATGCTGGGCGGCGAGCGCCTGTCGGGCACGACGCTCGCGCACGCCAAGGAAATGCTGTCGGGCTCTCCATGACGATAGAGCTCGTTCTCATCACGGGCATGTCGGGCTCCGGCAAGTCGGTGGCGCTGCGCGCGCTGGAGGACGCCGGCTACTACTGCGTGGACAACTTGCCGCCCGAGCTGCTGCTGGACTTTGTCGCGCTCGAACAGCAAAGCGCCGCGGGCCGCGTCGCCATCGCGATGGATGTGCGCAGCGCAACGACGCTGCCGCTCGTACCAAAGCATTTGCGCGATTTGCTGGACAAGGGCGTGAACGTGCGCTCGCTCTTCCTCGACGCTACAACCGACACGCTGGTGCGGCGCTTTTCAGAGACGCGCCGGCGACATCCGCTGTCGGGCCAAAGCGAATCGGGCAACAGCGCTTTCGACCAACAGCATGCATTGGTCGATGCGATCGAGCTGGAGCGCGAACTGCTCTCCGACTTGCGCGATCAAGCCATCGTCATCGACACGAGCCAGATCCGCCCGTCGCAATTGCAGGCGCATGTGAAGTCGCTGCTCTCCGCGCCGGTATCGCGCCTGACGCTGGTGTTCGAGTCGTTCGCCTTCAAGCGCGGCATCCCGGTCGATGCGGACTTTGTCTTCGACGTGCGCATGCTGCCCAATCCGCACTACGAGCCCGCGCTGAAAGATCTGACGGGCCGCGATGCGCCGGTGGTCGCGTTTCTCGAACAGCACGCCGAAGTGCGCGCCATGTACGACCAGATCGAGCAGTTCCTCGGCAACTGGCTGGAGCCGCTCGCGCGCGACCATCGCAGTTATGTCACCGTGGCGATCGGCTGCACGGGCGGGCAACATCGCTCGGTGTATCTCGTCGAGAAACTCGCGAAGGCTTTCGGCCCACGCTGGGTGACGCTCAAGCGCCACCGCGAGCTCGACTAGTCGGCCGTCTCAGCCGCACCCGGCGTGGAACCTTTCAGCGACGGCGGTCACATATTCGAAGGGAGTCCATGAGCGCTGGCACCACCCAGCCGTCATTCGCATAGGAAATCATCATGAATCTGAACGCTGGCGCGGTGCCGAGACCGTCCCATGTCTCCCAGGGCTCCGCCCCCATTTCCCCGGGTGGGCCTGCGAAGTCTCCGGCGGAAGCCATCAATGCGCACGTTGCCGATTGGGTCAATGAAGGTCCAGCTGGCGAAAGCGCAGATCGTGGTCGCCTCGCGGAACAGATTACCGACGCAGTCGGTCGCGGAAAAAACGACGTGGCCGTTGACCTTTCGAAGTTCCCGACCCTCACCGAACAAAAGTTGCCGAAGCTGCCTCCCGCGCTGGGACTCACCGTCCGCGCGATGTCGCAGCACGAGCAGCAAGAGCTCGCGCAGAACGCTGCCTTGGCAGCCAGACTGATCGCCGTTGCCCCGGCCGAACGGCCGCGCTCGGCGGCTGTATCGGGGCCAGTTCTCAATGCTGAACCTCCTCCCGGCGCGGCACCGCAGGCCAACAAACAAGCCGGGGGCCCGGCCGCCCAAGTGCGGCAGGCCGCGAATCCCGCATGGGAGAAAGAGAAGGACGCCTTTCGCGTGTTGTGTGAAAGGTGGCTCAAGCAGCTGAACGCCGGCGGCAAGAAGCCGACCTTGGCCAAATTGGACCACGCCCGAGAACAGATGCTGGGGCCGATCGACAAGAAACGCGGCAGTAACGTCGAACAGCTTGAGCTGTTCACAGTGATGGTCGACCAGACGATCCAGTGGGCGGACCAAGACCAACAGGTCATCATCCTTTCGGCCGTTCTTTCAAGATTGCAGCTCGTGGGCCATGCAGCCAAGAGCACGGTTGAAACCAGAATCCTGATGATGGCTCCCGACGCTGCCAATAAGCAAGGCATTCAGCAGAGGCGGGACGCCATTGCGAACGCCCCTCAAGCCAGGCCGGGCCTCATCGAGCGTATTCGGAGTCGATCCCTCGGCGGCAACGCGCGGCAAGCGTCGCCGTCACCTGCGGGACGACGGCCACGATCAGAAGACGCCGCGGAACCTGAAGCCGAACCCGCCGACGTCCCAGCTCTGCCCTTAACTTTGCAAGGCCTTGTCGATCCGACGCCGCAAACAGATCGCAACCAACTCGACCGACGGATCGACTCGCTGTGCATGATGCTCGACTCCGGTACCCTTAAGTCCGCCGCCTTATTGAAGTTCTGCGAGCCGATCATCGTCACCATCTCCGCGGGGAACGATGTGACTGTGAAGCTGTTCCAGCTCAACCACCTGATCGGCCGATTGATGAAGTACGAAAATCAAACCGACTTTTTTGGCGAACTTATCATGCCGGCTATCCGTGCTCTACCGGGCGACCTCGCTGTAAGGCTTTACAGCGACCTGTCGCTTGAGCGCACCAGGAGAAACCTGGCCAATGGTGGCCTGCTGCCGGACTAAGGCCATCGTTCCGGCAACCCGACCTCTTCGCCTGATCTAGCAACTCTCCAGCAATTTGCGGATCGGGGTCGGCAGGCCGAGGCTGCGCCACTCGCGTTCAGCAAGCCACGCGCCTTCCACTGGCAGGCGATGGCTGCGCGGTAACTGCACGTCCACCGGATGAAGATGCAAGTCGCGGTGGGTGAGCACGTGCTTGAACGGTTCGGCATCGCACGCACGTGCTTTCGATGGCAGCGCGTCACCGAGCTCCTCGCGGCTGTCGAAAGCGGGAAGGCAATAAAGCCCCGCCCACACGCCACGCGCGGGGCGCTTTTGCAGCCACACCGCACCGTCGCTTGAATGCGCGCGCAGCAACCACAACGATTGCGCTGTGCGACGCAGCTTCGGCTTCTTCGCCGGGTAGCGCTCGGTCTCTCCTTGCTTCGCGGCTTCGCACGATTCACGAACCGGGCACAGCATGCACGACGGATTGCGCGGCAAACAAATCGTCGCTCCCAAGTCCATGAGCCCTTGCGTGTAGCGCGGCATCGTCTGCGTCAGATCGCGCGTGGGCAGCAGCGCCGTTGCGTGCGCCCACAGTTCGCGCTCGCTGCCATCGAACGCAAGCACGCGCGACAGCACACGCTTCACGTTGCCGTCCAGGATTGCCGCGCGTTCGCCGAAGCAAAACGACGCGATCGCCGCCGCCGTCGATTTGCCGATGCCCGGCAGCGATTCGAGTTGTGTCGCAGTGCGAGGGAATTCGCCGCCGAATCGCGCGACGACTTCGACGGCGCAGCGGTGCAGGTTGCGCGCGCGGCTGTAGTAGCCCAGGCCGCTCCAGAGCGACAGCACTTCGTCTTCATGCGCGCTTGCAAGCGAACGCACGTCGGGAAAGCGGGCGAGTAAGCGCTCGTAGTACGCAAGCACGGTCGCAACTTGCGTTTGCTGCAACATGATTTCGGAGAGCCACACGCAATAGGGATCGCGCGTGGCCTGCCACGGCAAGCCGCTTCGGCCGTGCACTTGCTGCCAGCGCACGATGCGGCCGGCAAACCCGCGCACCGGCGAGGTCATGCGGCGTCGCGCATCGGCTCCAGCGCGGCAGGCTGCGTCATGTCCGCCGAATCGGGGATGTGGATCAGGTGATCGGTGAGTTCGATCAGCTTGTGATCGAGCAGGTCGAGCGCGAGCTCGTGCTGTTCGATTTCGGAGATGCGTTCGTCCAGGCCTGTCGCGGCTTGCTGGATTCGCTCGATGGCTTCGAGGCGCCGGCCGAAGCTGCGGCGGCGTTCGCGCAATTGAGCATCGAGCTGCGCGGCCGACGACTTGTTCCACAACTCCACTTCGCCGAGCGCCGATTCGTACACCACGCGAAGCCGCGTTGCGAGCGCGCGCACGAGGCGATCGGCGAACTCCGGCTGCGCCAGGCGGAAAGCGTTGGCGACACCCAGATACTGCAGGTGGCTGCGCTCGACGAGATCGAGATCGCGCTCGTAACGTGCGAACTCAGGTTCGCGCGGCGCCTGCAGCGAGAAGCCGTACTCTGCGTTCAGTTGGCGGAAGGTGCCAGTGAGCATGGACTGGATTTCGGCGCTGGTGGCCTGCGCCTTTTGCAAGCCCTGGCGCAGGCGCTCGAAGGTCGCGCCGTACGCCTTCTTCACGCCGAGCTTGATGCCGGGCTGGCGCAAGGCCGCCGTGAGCTCGGCCATTTCGGCCTTGAGCGTTTGCGTGCCGAGCAGCGCGAACACGTCGCGCAATAGCTTGGTGTGCACCGAGCGCACGGCGTGGATCTTCGCGCCGCTGATGTCGAAGTCGCTTTGTTCCTGTTCGATGCGCGAGCGCATGTGCTTGATCACCGAGATGTTCTTGCCGCGCAGGCCCTTCAACTCGATCATCTGTTCGGCAAGATCGCGGCGGCGGATGTTGATCGCGCGGCCGGCTTCGGAGCGCAGCTCGACGATGCCCGCGGACACGGCGGAGCGCAGGATCTTCTGGCGCTGGCCCATCACGCCTTCGGCAAGCGCGTGTTCGAGCGCGGGAAGGTTGCTTCGCTGGAGCAGCGCGGCGTCGTCGCTCACTTTTGCGAGCAGGCCCTTCTGCGCGGAGACCGGGATCACCTGTTCGGGCGAAAGCTGCAGGACTTCGGCCGTGGTCGTGCGCTGCTTGTCGATCTGCTTTTGCACTTGCTCCGGTGTGGAGAGCTGGTCCCACATCGTGTCGATCTTGTTCAACACGACAAGGCGCGAATCGAGGTTTTCCGCTTCGGTGACGAGATGCTCGCGCCAGATTGCGAGATCGGATTTCGTCACTCCCGTATCCGCCGCGAGGATGAACAGCACCGCATGCGCCTGCGGGATGAGATTGACCGTGAGCTCGGGTTCGGCGCCGATTGCGTTCAAGCCCGGCGTGTCGAGGATCACAAGGCCTTGCTTGAGAAGCGGATGCGCGATGTTGATAAGCGCGTGGCGCCACTTGGGCACTTCCACCCGGCCCTGCGCGTCGATCATCGGGTTGTCTTCGGGGCGGTCGTCGTGCCAGAAGCCCAGCCCTTTCGCTTCGTCCTTCGTGACGTGCCGCACTTCGGCGACTTTTTCGAATGCCTGCGCAAGCTGCTGCGGGTCATTGACGTCGAGGTCGATGCGCTTCCACTTTTCGGGGACCGCGCGCCATTCCATCAGCGCTTGCGGCTGCAGGCGCGTTTCGATCGGCAGGAGGCGCAGGCACGGCGGGACTTCGCTGTCGTAGCCGAGCTCGGTAGGGCACATCGTGGTGCGGCCCGCGCTCGCGGGCATGATGCGCCGCTTGTAGCCCGCGAAGAAGATTGCGTTGATCAGCTCGGACTTGCCGCGCGAGAACTCGGCAACGAAGGCGACCATGACTTTGTCGGAGCGCACTTGCGTGTGCAGGCGCCGCAAGCGCTCTTCGACGGCAGCGTCGAGCAGCTCATGGTCCTTGAGCCATTCGGACATGAGCTTAAGGCGCAGCGCAAACTCACGCCGCCACATGCCGTGCTGGTCGAATTGTTCGTTGAACGAAGCCACTGCGATCCTCGGGGACCGGTTCAATATAGCACCCAAGTGCCTGCTGCTGATCAGCTTTTCAGGATTCCTGACAGCGGGGACAGTAATACGTCGCACGCTGCCCTTGCCGGATGCCCTTGACCGTCGTTGCGCACACGCGGCACGGCTCGCCGGCACGGCCGTACACCATCGCTTCGAGCTGGAAATAGCCCTCTTCGCCGCGTGCATTGGAGAAGTCGCGCAGCGTGCTGCCGCCCTTGTCGACAGCGCGCGCGAGCACGTCGCGGATGGCATCGCGCAGCTTGCGCGCACGCGGCAGGCTGATGCGCGAAGCGCGCAGCGTCGGGCGAATACCCGCGAGGAAAAGCGCCTCGGACGCATAGATGTTCCCGACGCCCACCACCACGTCGCCCGCTAGCAGCACCTGCTTGATCGCGGAGCCGCGCTTCTTCAGCGAAGCATGGAACGCCTTCGCATCGAACCCATCCGACAGCGGCTCGACGCCCAGGCGGCCGAGCATCTTCACGCCCTGCGCAGAATCCTCGCGCGGCGCGTAGACGACCGCACCGAATCGGCGCGGGTCATTCAGGCGCAGCGTGCCGCGCGTCGTCGCGAGATCGAAATGATCGTGCGCACCGGGATCGGGCTGGCGCTGCGCGAACGCAAGGCTGCCCGACATTCCCAGGTGCAACAGGAGCAAGCCTTCGTCGAGATCCATGAGCAGCCACTTGCCGCGGCGGCGCACTTGCAGCACCCGGCGGCCTATCAGCTCTTCCGGATCGACACCGAGCGGCCAGCGCAAGGGCTTGCCGGTGCGTACGGCGCGGATCGTCGCGCCCGCGATGCGATCGGCAAAGCTCTGGCGTGTGACTTCGACTTCGGGCAGTTCGGGCATAAGGCGCGGATGTGACGAAGCTTATCTTGCAGTTCGCATGCGGTTAACGCGCGCGGATTATCATGGGACGATGAAGCGTTTGACCCTGGCCGCGATCGCGCTGGCCATCCTCGCCACCACTGGCATTGCCCGCGCACAAGACGACGACGAAGAAGACAAACCGTCCTCGCCACCGCAACCGAGCGCGCTCGACGCGCAACTGTTCTACGAATTGCTGGTCGGCGAGCTGAGCGCCGACACCGGCGAGGCGAATACAGGCGTGTCGTTGATCCTCGATGTGGCCCGCAAGACCAACGACCCGGCGCTCTACCAGCGCGCCGTCGAGATCGCTTTCCAGGCGCGCTCGGGCGAAGCGGCCTTGCAGGCGGCGCGCGCATGGCGGCAAGCCTTTCCCGATTCGCGCGAAGCCAATCGCTACGTGCTGCAAATTCTCGTGACGCTCAATCGCCTGCAGGAAAGCGCCGAGCCGCTGCGCACGGAGATCGCGCTTGCGCCCGCGCAGGATCGCAACGCGGTGCTCTCCGCATTGCCGCGCCTGTATTCGAGGGCCGGCGACAAGAAGCTCGCCGCGCAGGTTGTGGAGCAAGCGCTGTCGGATGTGCTGTCGCAAAAAGAAACGGCTGCGAGTGCGTGGACCGCCGTGGGGCGCCTGCGGCTGGCCGCATCGAACCCTGCGGGGGCGATCGATGCCGTGCGCCGCGCGCAAGCTTCGAATCCCGGCGCGGAAGGCCCGGCGCTGCTTGCGCTCGAGCTGATCGAGCCGAAGCAGCCCGAGGCCGAGCAACTGTTCAAGCGCTACCTCGAGGGCAGCCCGCTCGCTGAGCTGCGCATGGCTTACGCTCGCGTGCTGGTGGACAGCCAGCGCTACAGCGAAGCGTCGCAGCAAGTGCAGGCTGTGACGGCGCAGCGCCCCGACTATGCCGAGGCGTGGCTTGTGCAAGGCATGTTGCTGCTGCAGGACAACCAGGACGCAGCCTCGGAAGTCTCGTACAAGAAATACCTCGGATTTGCGGAAACGCAATCGCGCGAAGACAGGCGCGCGGGCGAAGCGCAGGCTTACCTCGGCTTGTCGCGCATCGCGGAAAAGCGCAAGGACTTCGCGCTGGCCAACGCGTGGCTGGACAAAATCGAGAACCCGCAGGACCTGATTTCGGCGCAGCAGCGGCGCGCATCGATCCTTGCGCGCCAAGGCAAGATGGACGAAGCGCGCAAGCTGATTCGCCAGCTGCCCGAACGCGAGGCCGGCGATGCGCGAATGAAGATGCTTGCCGAAGTGCAACTGCTGCGCGACAACAAGCAGTACAAGGCCGCGTTCGACGTGCTCGCGCAGGCCAGCGCGAAGCCACCGTTCGACGCCGACCTCGTCTACGACCAGGCGATGATCGCGGACAAGATGGGCAACATGACCGAGATGGAAAGGCTGCTGCGCCTCGTCATCGCGAACAAGCCCGACTACCACCATGCCTACAACGCACTCGGCTACTCGCTGGCCGAGCGCAACGTGCGCCTGCCCGAAGCGAAAGAGCTGATCCAGAAGGCGCTCACATTCGCGCCGGACGATCCGTTCATCACCGACAGCCTCGGCTGGGTCGAATACCGCATGGGCAACAAGCAGGAAGCGCTGCGCATCCTCGCCGACGCATACAAACAGCGGCCCGATCCGGATATCGCCGCGCATCTCGGCGAAGTGCTGTGGAGCGTGGGCAATCGCGATCGCGCGCAGACCGTCTGGAAAGAAGGCCTGCTTCTCGACGGCGACAACGACACCCTTCAGGAGACGCTCAAGCGCCTGCGCGTCAAACCATGAGCTTCGTCGGCCGCGCGCTCTGGGACGTTCCGGCGCCCGCGAAGCTCAACTTGTTCCTGCATGTGATCGGCCGCCGGGATGACGGCATGCACCTGCTGCAGTCGGCTTTCATGCTGATCGACTGGTGCGACACGCTGCACTTCGAGCGTCGCGATGACGGTGCGATCTCACGCGAAGATCTCGGCGCCCCGTTGCCGCAAGACGACCTCGTTGTGCGTGCCGCGCGCGCGCTGCAGACAGCCACCGGCACGAAATCGGGCGCCCACATCGCGATCGACAAGCGCATCCCGAGCGAGGCCGGGATGGGCGGTGGCTCGTCAGATGCAGCCTCGGCGCTGCTGGCACTCAATCGTCTCTGGGGCACGCGGCTCGGCGTGCCGCAACTCGCCGCGATCGGCGTGTCGCTCGGCGCGGACGTGCCGTTTTTTCTCGGTGGCCGCAACGCGTGGGTGGAAGGCATCGGCGACAAACTGGTGCCGGTCGAGATTCCCACGGCGCGATTCGCGGTCGCGAAGCCGCAAGAAGGCGTACAAACCTCGCGCATCTTCGCCGACCCGGGCCTGGGCCGCGCAAGCGCCGCTGCTATAATCTCCGGCTTTGCTGCAAACCCGTTTGGCTTCGGTGCGAACGACCTGCAGCCGGTTGCGCAGAGGTTGTGTCCCGCGGTGAGTGAAGCCCTGAAATGGATGGGCGCGCAGGGGTTCGATGCGCGAATGACCGGCTCGGGCAGCGCGGTTTTCGCCAAGGTTCCGCAAGGATGGCGGCCCGCGCAGTACCCGGTGGGCTGGCAGGTGAGGGAATGCAGCAGCATGGAAGTCCATCCGCTCCTCGGTTGGGCTTCCAGCGACGATTGAACGGTTGGTGGCTGCTTGCGGCCGGCAACCTGTGTAGGGGAGTCGCCAAGCTGGTTAAGGCACCGGATTTTGATTCCGGCATTCGAAGGTTCGAATCCTTCCTCCCCTGCCAAGATTATTGACAGCCCGGAATTGAGTGTCCGTTCGATGCAGGCCCAACCGCATTCCGATTTCATGGTGTTCACTGGCAACGCCAATCCCGCTCTCGCAGCGGAGATTGCGGGCCATCTCGGCATTTCGCTCGGCGCCGCGACCGTGGGTCGCTTCTCCGATGGCGAAGTCACCGTGGAGATCAACCAGAACGTCCGCGCCCGCGATGTGTTCGTGGTGCAGTCCACCTGCGCGCCGACCAACGAAAATTTGATGGAGCTCTTGATCATCGTCGATGCGCTCAAGCGCGCGTCGGCCGAGAGGATCAGCGCGGTAATTCCGTATTTCGGCTATGCCCGCCAGGACCGCCGCCCGCGTTCGGCGCGCGTGCCGATCTCGGCGCGCGTGGTCGCGAACTTGCTGCAGACGGTCGGCGTGTCGCGCGTGCTCACAATGGATTTGCACGCCGACCAAATCCAGGGCTTCTTCGACATCCCGGTGGACAACATCTACGCGTCGCCCGTTCTGCTGTCGGACGTGCGGAACAAGAATTACGAAGACCTGATCGTCGTGTCCCCGGACGTCGGCGGCGTGGTCCGCGCCCGTGCGCTGGCCAAGCAACTGAACACAGACCTTGCGATCATCGACAAGCGCCGTCCGAAGGCGAACGTGAGCGAAGTGATGCACGTCATCGGCGAGATCGACGGCCGCAACTGCGTGATCATGGACGACATGATCGACACCGCCGGAACGCTGGTGAAAGCGGCCGAAGTGCTCAAGGAGCGCGGCGCGAAGCATGTGTATGCGTATTGCACGCACCCCGTGTTTTCAGGCCCGGCGATCGAGCGCCTGTCCAAGGGCACGGCCCTTGATGAAGTGGTGGTGACCAACACCATTCCCCTGGGCGACGCCGCAAAGAGTTGCACCAAGATTCGCCAGCTTTCGGTGGCGCCGCTGATCGCTGAGACGATCTCGCGCATCGCCAAGGGCGAATCGGTGATGAGTTTGTTCTCGGAACAGGAAAACCTTTTTTAGCCTGTTCCGGGTTTTTGGCGGGGCTTCACGCTGGTCGCGGCGGTCGCCTCATTTAACTGGAGAGAGAAATGAAATTCGTCGCTTACGAGCGCAACAAGCAGGGGACGGGTGCGAGCCGCCGTCTCCGCGCCACGGGCAAGGCGCCCGGTATCGTCTATGGCGGTGATGGCCAGCCGCAACTGATCGAGCTCGATCACAACGCCCTGTGGCACGCCCTCAAGAAGGAAACCTTCCATTCGACCATTCTCGACATGGAGCTGGCCGGCAAGGAAAGCAAGGTTCTGCTGCGCGACGTGCAATACCACCCGTACAAGCCGGAAGTGGTGCACATTGACTTCCAGCGCGTGGACGCCAAGACCAAGCTGCACATGAAGGTGCCGTTCCACTTCGTGAATGCCGAGGAGTCGCACGCGGTCAAGTTCGAGAACTGCGTCGTCAACCACGTGATGAGCGAACTCGACATCTCCTGCTTCCCGGCCGACCTGCCCGAGTACATCTCGGTCGACCTGACCGGCCTGAAGAAGGGCGTGTCCATGCACCTTGACGAGGTCACGCTGCCCAAGGGCGTGACGGCCGTGACCCACGGCAAGAAGAACCCGGTGGTCGTGTCGGTTTCCGTGGTCGGAGGCGAAGAGCCGGTGGAAGCCGCTGCCGCGGCCGACGCCGCCGCCGCTGCTGCAACGGCGACCGCAGCCGCCGCAGCCGCTGCTGCCGCACCCGCCAAGGATGCGAAGGCCCCCGAAAAGGCCCCCGCGAAGGACGACAAGAAGAAGAAGTAATTTCCTGCACAGGAAATTCGTGAATGGCCCACCTCGGTGGGCCATTTGCTTTTGTGCGGCCCATCCATAATCCGCCGCATGGGAATCAAGCTGTTCGTGGGCCTGGGCAACCCCGGGCCCGAATACGAAGCCACGCGCCACAACGCGGGCTTCTGGTGGGTCGATGCGCTCGCGCGCGATTTGAAAGTCACGCTCTCGCACGAGAAGGGCTATCACGGCCTCGTTGCACGCGCGAACGTGCATGGCGAGACTGTGTGGCTGCTGGAGCCGAAGACGTTCATGAATCTTTCGGGCCGCGCGGCAGCAGCGCTTGCGCGCTTCTACAAGATCAAGCCGGAGGAGATGCTCGTCGTGCACGACGAACTCGACATTGCGCCCGGCGAAGCGAAGCTCAAGTTCGGCGGCGGGCACGCCGGCCACAACGGCCTGCGCGACATCCATGCGCAACTCGGCACGGGCGACTACTGGCGCCTTCGCATCGGCATCGGCCATCCGGGCGTGAAGGTGGAAGTCGCGGACTGGGTTCTGCGCAAGCCCGCGCCCGAACAACGCACCGCCATGGAAGAGTGCGTCGCACGCACGCTCAAGGCCGTGCCCGCATTGATCGCGGGCGAAATGGAAAAGGCCACGCTGCTCATTCACACGAGCAAACCGCCACGGCCGAAGCCGCCGCGGCCCGACAACTTGAAAAACAACGAAGCACCCAAGGAGGGAAAACCATGACGATCAAGACAACAAGAAACGCAATCTTCGCGGCGCTGGCCGCATGCGTGCTGCTGCCCGCAGCGGCGCAATCCACCAGCTACACGCCAACCGCGCGGGAAGCGCAGCAGGCCCACGAAAACGCGATGCGCGATGCGAAGCTCGCGGACGCAATGGAAAAAGCGCGCCTGAAGCAGGATGACAGGCCCGTGTCGGTCTACATTCCGAAAGAAAAGCCGCAGCCCGAGATCAAGGAACACAAGCCCGATGTGTTCATGGCCGGCATGCCGGGCGTGAAGAAGAAGAAAAAGAAAGACGCCTGACTTGTCACCCCGGGCTTGGCCCGGGGTCGTCGGCGATCGACCGCACGCGATGCCGGATCAAGTCCGGCATGTCAAGTCTCAGTGCTTTCATTCGCGCCCGTGAGGCGCCGGTATTTCTGCCACAGCGTCTCGCGGCTTTCAGTGACCTGCGGATCGACCGGGATGCAATTGACCGGACACACCTGCACGCATTGCGGTTCGTCGAAGTGGCCGACGCATTCAGTGCACTTGTGCGGATCGATCTGGTAGATCTCGGGGCCGAGGAAGATCGCCTGGTTGGGGCACTCGGGTTCGCACACGTCGCAGTTGATGCACTCGTCCGTGATCATCAATGCCATAGTTCTGGCATTATCCCCGGCCTCATGGGCGTCTTTATCTTCAAGCGCTTCATCACTCTGTTCGCGACACTGGTGGGCGCTTCGATCGTGGTGTTCCTGGTGCTGGAAGTGCTTCCGGGCAATGCCGCGCAAACATTGATGGGCGCCGACGCTTCTCCCGATGCGGTGCAGGCGCTGGCCGTCAAGCTCGGCCTTGATCGCCCCGCGTTCGAGCGTTACTGGAGCTGGATCGCCGGACTCATGCATGGCGACCTCGGCCTGAGCTACGCATACAGCACGCCGGTGTCGGAGCTCGTGTGGGAACGCCTGACGCTCACCGTGCCGCTTGCGATCATGGCGATGACGCTCACCACCGCCATCGCGCTTGCTGCAGGCATCTTCGCAGCCGCGCGCCACAACAAGGCCGGCGACGTCGGCGTGATGGCGCTTTCGCAAATCGGCATCGCGATCCCGAACTTCTGGTTCGCGATTCTGCTCATCTTGCTGTTCTCGGTGCATCTCAAATGGTTTTCCGCCGGCGGGTTTCCCGGCTGGGACGAAGGCATCATCGTGGGCATCAAGGCGCTGCTGCTGCCCGCGCTCGCGTTGGCAGTGGTGCAGTCGGCGATCCTCGCGCGCATCACGCGATCGGCTGTGCTGGAGGTTTCGCGAGAGGATTTCGTGCGCACGGCGCGTGCGAAGGGCGCGTCGCGCACGCGAACGTTGTGGGGCCATGTGCTGCGCAACGCGATGATCCCCGTCATCACCGTGATGGGCCTGCAATTCGCCGAACTGCTCGCGGGCACGATCGTGGTCGAAAGCGTTTTCTACCTGCCGGGCCTCGGCAGACTCATCTTCCAGTCGATCAGCAATCGCGACCTGATCGTCGTGCGCAATTGCGTGATGCTGCTAGCGGCGATGGTCGTCGTCATGAACTTCGTCGTCGACGTGTTGTATGCCGCGATCGACCCGCGAGTGAGGGCCAGCGACATTTGACCGCCCCCGAAACGCCTCCGGCGTCTCCCCCTCAAGGGGGCGCCACCAGCGGCCCGGCAAAGCCGGTTCCGCGTTGGCCCGCGCTCGAGAGCAGGAGTTTTGTCGTCGGGGCGATATTGAGCATGTGCCTCGTCGCCGCCGCGCTGCTTTCGTTCTTCTGGACGCCCTATTCCGTCTATGACGTCGACATGGCCGCAAAGCTGCAGCCGGCCAGCAGCGCGCATTGGTTCGGCACCGATGCGTTTGGGCGCGACGTGGCATCGCTGATCCTCGTGGGCTCGCGCGCGTCGATCGCCGTCGGCGTGATCGCGGTGAGCATCGGGCTCGTGATCGGCACGGCGTTGGGCCTGTTCGCCTCCGCGAAGCGCGGCTGGTGGGAAGAAGTCATCATGCGCATCGCCGATTTCGGCTTTGCGTTCCCGGCGATCCTGTCGGCGATCATGTTCACCGCCGTGTTCGGGCCCGGCATGGTCAACGCGATCATCGCCATCGGCATCTACAACATCCCGACGTTCGCGCGCATCACTCGCGCATCGGCCAACGCGGTGTGGTCGCGCGAATTCGTGATGGCCGCACGCGCGTGCGGCAAGGGCGCGTTCGCGATCACGATCGAACACGTGCTGCCGAACATCGCATCGGTGCTGATCGTGCAAGCCACCATCCGCTTCGCGATCGCGATCCTTGCGGAAGCCGCGCTGTCGTACCTGGGCCTGGGCACGCAACCGCCGCAGCCATCGTGGGGTCGCATGCTCGCCGAAGCGCAGACGCTCATGTTCCAGGCGCCGATGCTCGCGGTGTATCCCGGCGTGGCGATCGCACTCGCGGTGATGGGCCTCAATCTGCTCGGCGACGGCTTGCGCGACATCTTCGATCCGCGTCTCGCGAGGAAAAGATAGTGGCGCTGCTCGAAGTCGAACAACTCACTGTCACGCTGCAAACGCAGCGCGGGCCCGCACGCGCGATCCGCGACGTGAGCTTCGCCGTCGACACCGCCGGCACGCTTGGCATCGTCGGCGAATCGGGCAGCGGCAAATCGATGACGGCAATGGCGATCATGGGCTTGTTGCCCGAAGGCGCGAAGGTCGAAGGCAGCATCCGCCTGGGCGGCGAAGAGCTCACGACGAAGACCGATCGCGAAATGAACGCGATCCGCGGCAATCGCATCGGCATGATCTTCCAGGAGCCGATGACCGCGCTGAACCCGGTGCACACCATCGGCAAGCAAGTCGCTGAACCGCTGCGCCTGCATCGCGGCATGAATGCCGTTGATGCGCGGAAGAAGGCAATCGCGTTGCTCGATCGCGTCGGCATTCCCGATGCGGCGCGGCGGGCCGATGCGTACCCGCACCAGTTCTCGGGCGGGCAACGGCAGCGCATCACGATCGCGATGGCGCTTGCATGCGAGCCGAGCCTGCTCATCGCCGACGAGCCCACCACTGCACTCGACGTCACGATCCAAAAGCAAATCCTCGAGCTGATCGCGGGCCTCGTTGAGGAGCGTCGCATGGCGCTCATGCTGATCTCGCACGACCTTGGCGTGATCGCGCAGAACGTCCAGCGCATGCTCGTGATGTACGGCGGCAGCGTCGTCGAAGACGGGTCGACGCGATCGGTGTTCGCGAACCGCATGCATCCGTACACGATGGGCCTGTTCGATGCGCGCCCTGCGCTCGGCACGCCGAAGGGCGCGAAGCTCGCGACGATTCCCGGCACCGTGCCGGAGCTTGCGGACTTGCCAAGCGGATGCACGTTCGCAGGGCGATGCGCGTTCACGATCGCGGAGTGTCACACGACCGTGCCGCCGCCGATTGAAGTCGGGCTTGGTCATCATGCGCGGTGCATCCGCCTTGATGCCCTCACCCCAACCCTCTCCCGCAGGGAGAGGGAGCAACAGCCATGAACGCGCCGCTGTTGCAAGTCGACAAGCTCGTGCGCGACTACACGCTGCCGCGCGAAAAGCTCACCCAGCCGCCACCGAAAGTGCACGCGTTGCGCGGCGTGAGCTTCACGATCGAAGCGGGCCGCAGCCTTGGCATCGTCGGCGAATCGGGCTCGGGCAAATCGACACTCGCGCGCATCGTGATGGCGCTGGATGCACCGACATCCGGCACCGTCAGGCTGCTCGGCCGCGACTTGAACGCGTTGCCGCGGGAAGAGCTGCGACAAGCGCGGCGCGATTTCCAGATGGTGTTCCAGGACCCGTACGGCTCGCTCGACCCTCGGCAAACTGTGGGCCGCATCGTGGCGGAGCCGCTTGCGGCGCAAGGCGCAACGCGCGAAGAGCAGCGGGCGCGTTCCATCGAAGTGCTTGAATCCGTCGGCCTGCGCGCAAGCGATGCGGCGAAATTCCCGCACGAGTTTTCCGGAGGGCAGCGCCAGCGAATCGCGATCGCGCGCGCACTCATCACACGGCCGAAGCTGATCGTGGCCGATGAGCCCGTCAGTGCTCTCGACGTGTCGGTGCAAGCGCAGGTCCTGAACCTGATGCAGGATCTGCAAGCGCAGTTCGGTGTGACCTACATGCTGATCAGCCACGACCTTGCGGTGGTCCGGCACCTGTGCGACGACGTGTGCGTGCTGCGCGAAGGAACGATCGTGGAGCAAGGCCCGCCCGAGCGGCTGTTCCGCGCTGCGCAGCACCCGTACACCCGCGCGCTGCTGGCCGCGGTTCCGCGGGCGGAGCCGCCGGAATAAGATGGCGGCGCGTCCAACACGGAGATGGTGGAGAAAACAATCATGATCAAGCGCAGAACCCTGATCCAGTCGGCAGCCGCCGCGTCGTTGCCGCTGGCGATGCCCGCCTTTGCACAGAAGGGCAAGGACTCCATCGTGATCGCGATGCAGCTCGAGCCACCCGGGCTCGACCCGACGGCCGGCGCCGCATCGGCCATCGGCGAAGTCACGCTCTACAACGTCTATGAGACGCTCACCAAGATCAACGGCGACGGCAAGGTCACACCGCTGCTCGCCGAGAGCTGGGAAGTCTCACCCGACCTCAAGACCTACACGTTCAAGCTGCGCAAGGGCGTCAAGTTCCAGAACGGCGAGCCGTTCAACGCGCAGGCGGTGAAATTCTCGTTTGACCGCGCGGGCGGCGACAAGAGCACGAATAAAGACAAGCGCACATTCGCGAATCTCACAACGAAAGTGGTGGACGACGAAACTGTCGTGCTGCTGAACAAGGAAATCGATCCCGACCTGCCCTTCCTTCTCGGGCAGGCGACGGCGATCATCGTCGAGCCGAAAAGCGCCGACACTAACGCGACCAAGCCCGTGGGCACCGGCCCGTACAAGCTCGATAACTGGGTCAAGGGTTCGTCCTGCGTGCTGACGAAATGGGATGCCTACAAGGGCGCATCGCAGCCGAAACTGCGGCGCGTCACGTTCCGATTCATCTCCGATCCGTCGGCGTCGGCCGCCGCATTGCTGTCGGGCGACGTCGATGCGTTTCCGCGCTGCCAGACGCGCATCGTCGCGCAATTCAAGGGCAACGCGCAGTTCCAGGTGCTGCTGGGCGGATCGCGCGCGAAGACGATTATCTCGATCAACAACAAGCACAAGCCGCTCGACGACGTGCGCGTGCGCCGCGCATTGCTCGCGGCGATCGACCGCAAGGGCTTCATCGAAGCGGCGGCCGACGGCTTTGGCACGCCGATCGGCAGCCACTATGTCCCCGGCGCGGAAGGCTTTGTTGACACGACGGGCTTCAACACTTACGACGTCGACAAGGCGAAGAAGCTTCTCGCCGAAGCGGGTGTGAAGACGCCGCTCGAACTCACGATGACGTTGCCTCCGCCGCCCTATGCGCGGCAGGGCGGCGAATTCGTCGTGGCGCAGCTCGCGAAGGTCGGCATCACGGTGAAAGTGCAGAACGTCGAATGGGCGCAGTGGCTGTCCAACACGTATGGCGGCCCGCACAACTACGACCTCACGATCGTGTCGCATGTGGAACCGTTCGACCTGGGCAACTACACCAAGCCCGATTACTACTGGGGCTACAGCAACCCGAAGTTCAGCGCGGTGTACGACAAGATCAAGTCCACCGGCAATGCGAAGGAGCGCGCGGCGTTGCTCGGCGAAGCGCAAAGGATCCTCGCGCAGGACGCCGCCAACGGCTTCATGTACCAGCCGACTTTCGCGACCGTTGCGAAGAAGGAAGTGAAGGGCTTGTGGAAAGACATGCCGATCTCCGCGAACGACGTCTCGGCGTTGTCGTGGGGATGACCCGTGGGGCCGGGCTCGCTTCATGAGCTGAGCGCGCTTGCGCTCGTGGAGCTCTATCGCCGGCGCGAAGTCTCGCCGGTGGAAGCGGTCGAGTCGGTGCTCGGGCAGGTCGAGAGGTGGGAGCCGCACATCCGCGCGCTCTATTTGCTGCGGCCGGAGCTTGCGATCGAGCAAGCGCGTGCCAGCGAAGCGCGATGGATGAAAGGCGAGCCGCTCGGTGCGATCGATGGCGTGCCGTTCACGATCAAGGACAACATCGCGACGAAGGGTGATCCCGTGCCGCTCGGCACGGCAGCAACGCAGCTCACACCCGCGAAGGACGATGCGCCTCCTGCCGCACGCGCGCGCGAATCCGGCGGCGTGATGTTCGCGAAGACCACGATGCCGGACTACGGCATGTTGTCGTCGGGGCTGTCGAGCTTTCACGCGCTCACGCGCAATCCCTGGAACGTTGCGCTCACGGCGGGCGGGTCGAGCGCCGGCGGCGGTGCGGCAACCGCTGCGGGCTATGGGCCGCTGCACATCGGCACGGACATCGGCGGCTCGCTGCGCTTGCCGGCAAGCTGGTGCGGCGTCTTCACACTCAAGCCGAGCCTGGGGCGCGTCCCGATCGATCCGCCGTACATGGGTCGCGCGGCCGGGCCGATGACGCGCGACGTTGCGAGCGCCGCGCTCTTCATGCAGGTGCTTGCGAAACCCGATGCGCGCGACAGCATGAACCTGCCGTATCAGGACATCGCGTGGTCGTCGTTCGACGCGGGCGTAGCAAAGTTGAAGGGCTTGCGCGTCGGCTTGCTGCTCGAAGCGGGTTGCGGCCTTCCGGTCGAACCTGAAGTTCACGATGCCATTGCGCGCGCTGCACGCTTGTTCGAAGAAGCGGGTGCAACCGTCATCCCGATGAAGCCCTTCATGACGCCGGCGATGCTGGGCGGCATGGACTGGTTCTGGCGCATGCGCTCGTACATCGACATGCAAGCTTTGCCGCCCGAGCGAAAGGCACGCGTGCTGCCGTACATCCAGCAATGGGCCGACAGCGCGGCAGGCATGACGGGCGAAGCGGTGTTCAACGCGTTCAGCCAGTTTCACCACACTCGCGTGCAAGCGAACGCGGCGTGCAACGCATTCGACTACGTGATCTCGCCCGTCGCGCCCATGCCTGCGTTTCCGGCGGAATACGCGTCGCCCACGAACGACCCGATGCGTCCGCTCGAACACATCGGCTTCACGGTGCCGTTCAACATGTCGGAACAGCCCGCAGCTTCGATCAACTGCGGCTACACATCTTCGGGCCTGCCGATCGGGTTGCAAATCGCGGGGCATCGCTTCGACGACCTCGGCGTGCTGCAAGTTGCGCGGGCGTTCGAAATCATTCGTGGGAGTGTCGGCGGCATCCAGCACCCGTGGCCGCAGCCGCCCGCTTCGGCCGCGGCGCATGCGGACTGATTCGCTCGGCAATCCCGTCACGGTTGCAGGCGACGCATCGCTCGCGGCAGTGGGCGATTTTGTCGAAGGCTTCATCGCGAGCGAAGCCCGCGCCGTGAACGTGCTCGGTACCGCGGCGCACGATGACAGCGCGATCGTGCAGGCTTACGCAGCCGCCGTGCATATGTTTGCGGAATCGCGCGATGCATCCACCAACGCCCGGCCGTTCATCAGCAAGGCGCTGGCCGCCGCGCCGCAGTCAACACCGCGCGAACAGCGTTTCATCCGCGCCATCGCCGCATGGGTCGACGGCGATGTTGAGTTGGCCGTGCGGCTCCACGATGAGCAGGCGCGCGAGTTTCCGCGCGACCTTGCGTCGCTCAAGCTCGGGCAATACCACTTGTTCAATAGCGGCGATGCGAACGGCATGCTGCGCATCGCAATGCACGCGCAAAGCGCCGCACACGACGTGCCCTACTTCCACGGCATGCTCGCGTTCGGGTTCGAACAATGCCACCTTCTCGAAGAAGCGGAAGCCGCTGCGCGCCACGCGATCGCAATGTGCCGCAAGGAGCCGTGGGCGCATCACGCGCTGGCGCACGTCATGCTCACGCAAGGGCGGAATCGCGAAGGCCACGACTTCATGCAGTCGGTCGGCGATACATGGTCGGGGCTCAACTCTTTCATGATCACGCACAACTGGTGGCACCAGGCGCTGTTCGCGATCGAGCTGGGCAATCACGACGAGGCGCTGCATCTCTACGACACGCAGGTGTGGGGCGTTGCGAAGGACTATTCGCAGGATCAGGTCAATGCTGTGTCTTTGCTGGCCCGGCTTGAACTCGCGGGCGTCGATGTCGGCGATCGTTGGGACGACGTTGGGCAATATCTCGCGACGCGCACGTCGGACCATGTGTTGCCTTTCCTCGATGTCCAATATCTGTATGGACTTGCGCGGGCGGGACGGACCGAGGCGGATGTATTGATGGCGAACATCGAAGCGCAGCGCGGCTTGGTGTGGCGCGATGTCGCGATTCCCGCGGCGCGAGGGCTGCTCGCGCATGCACGGCGCGAATATTCGAAGTCAGCCGAGGAACTGGGCCACGCGCTGCCTCGAATGCAGGAGATCGGCGGCAGCCATGCGCAGCGCGACCTGTTCACGCGCATCCATCGCGACGCAGCGAAGAAATTGGAATCTGACCCCGATTAGGGGCCGCCGAGGCTGCGGACCTTGTCCATCAACCTTTGCTGCACCGAAGGCGAGACGAACTTGTCGACCTCGCCGCCAAGTACGGCGATTTCGCGCACGAAGGTGCTGCTGATGAACTGGTACTTGTCGCTCGGCGTGAGGAAGACCGTCTCGACGTCGGGCATCAGGCTGCGGTTCATGCCGGCCAGCTGGAACTCGTAGTCGAAGTCGGTCACCGCGCGCAGGCCGCGGACCATTGCCTTCGCGCCGCGCGACACCACGAAGTCGCGCACGAGCCCGGAGAAACTTTCGATCTCGACCTGCGGCAGGTGCGTGAGCGCCTCGCGCGCCATCTCGATGCGCTCGTTCAACGTGAACATCGCCTTTTTGTGATGGCCGGCCGCGACAGCGACGATCACACGATCGAACAGATTGGTCGCGCGGCGGATCACGTCCTCGTGTCCCAGCGTCATGGGATCGAAGGTGCCCGGGTACACGGCGACAACGGGATGAATCATGCGCGGCATTATGCAGCCCGCGCGACCAGGTGCGCATGCACCGCGCCGGCTTTCAGGTGCCGGTGGCGCGCAAGCCCGAAAGGCGCAAGGCGCTCGTCCGTCCACTCGACGGGCGCTTCGAGGTAGATGAAGCCCGAATCTGCCAATGCTGCGCTTGAAGGGCGCAGCGCCGCATCCCACAGGTTCGCATCGAACGGCGGGTCGAGAAAGACGACGTCGATCGAACGCGCTGAAGCCGAAGCAAGCACCGAAAGCCCGTTTGCGCGGCGCACTTCGACTGCGCCCGCTTTCAGCTTCGATTGGGTTGCGCGCAGGAGATCGACGAGCTGCGAATCCTGTTCGACCATCAACACATGCGCCGCGCCGCGCGACGCGGCTTCGAAACCCAAGGCGCCGGTGCCCGCGAAAGCGTCGATGCAACGTTTCCCCGTGAGCTCCTGGCCGAGCCAGTTGAAGAGCGTCTCGCGCACGCGATCGGGTGTCGGGCGCAAGCCGGGTTTGTCGCGCACAGGCAGCTTCGTGCGCTTCCATTGGCCGCCGATGATGCGAACTTCGGGCATGGCCGCGAGCTTACGCGGGAGCCGACGCCCTCGAATAAAAAAGCCGGGGCGTCTTCAAAAGACGCCCCGGCTTTCTGGCCCTGCGGCACCCTTACGAGTGTCGATCGTGTGACAGCGATAAGCGAATTGTCTAAAGCTTCCGCGCTGCCGTGTTGCTGACCCCTGTCAACTTTGACAGGGGGGGTGCACTCTTTGACTCAATTCAGTGTGTCGGCTGAGCCCCGACGATCACCGTGACCATCCGATCCGGCTGGACCTTGCGCTGGAAAGCCGCCCGGATATCGGCGGCCGTGATTTTTTGCACGGTGGCCGTCCACGTGTCCAGGTAGTCGAGCGGCAAGCCGTTCCAGGCGATGTTCGCGACGTTTTCCAGCAACTTGCGATTGCTGTCGATCAGGAGCGGAAAGCCACCGACGAGAAAGCCTTTGGCCGCCGTGAGCTCCTGCGCGGTGGGGCCGTCCTTGACGAATTGCGCGAGCACATCGCGCGCGACCTTCAGGGCTTGTTCGGCCTGGTCGGGGCGCGTCTGCAAACTCACGGTGAACGCGCCCGCATGCAGGCCGGGCGAAAAACTGCTGGACGCGCTGTACGACAGGCCGCGCTTTTCGCGCACTTCGATCGGCAGGCGCGACACAAGGCCGCTGCCGCCCAAGACATAGTTGCCCACCATCAGCGCAAAGTGATCGGGGTCGCTGCGCTTGTAGCCGGGCTGGCCCATGAGCACGTGTGCCTGTGCGGACCCGAAGGGAATATTTTTCACCGATGCGGCGGCAAGCGGCTGGACTTCCGCCACAGTGGGCAATGCGTCGCACTTGCCCTGCACAGCCGCGGGAAGCCGCGACAGCAGCGTTGTCGCGACCTGGTCGGCCTGCGCGCGCGTGAGCGCGCCGACGATGGTGACCTTCGCACGGCACGGCTCGAGCATCCGGTAGAACTGGCGGATGTCGCCGACGTTGATCTTCGCGAGCGACTCTTCCGTCATCTCGAAGCCATAGGGATGCGTGCCGTAAACAGCCTCCGAGTACGCCTTGCCCGCCGCTGTACCGGGCTTCGTATTCGCTTCGCGCACCGCGGCCTGCAAGCGTTGACGTTCGCGATTCCATATGTCTTCCGGGAACGAAGGCTCGCCCAGCTGGCGCGCGGCCAGGGCAACTGCCTTCGGCAGGATGTCGGGGTAGTTGAGCGTGCGCACTGTGAAGCTCATGCGATCGCCCCCGGCGCCCGCGTCCATGTCTGCGCCAAGATCGGCCCATGCCTCGCCCAGCTGGTTCTCGTCGAGCGCGGGTTCATTGCCGTGCGCGACCACGCCCTTGGACGTCATGTCCGCGGTGATGCCGGCGAGCCCGGCTTTGTCCGCCGTGTCGCGGCGGGCGCCCGCGTCGAAATCGACTCGCACATCGACCATCGGCAGCGTCGGGCTCTCGACGAAATAAACGCTCGCGCCGCTTGGCTGCACCCAATGCTGGATCGGAATCGCAGCGGATGCGCGCGAAGCGAAGACGGCGATGAACGCCATCGCAAGGACTGCGCGGAAAGCTTGTTTGCTGGTTTTCATTCTTGTTTGCTCCCGTTCAATCGCGGACACCGGCCGGGCGTTGGCGCGGCTTGCGGTTCGGGTCGACCGGCTGCGGGCGCAGCACACCGACCGTGAGCTGGTCGTCGCCGAAATACTTGCCGGCCACTGCCTTCACTTGCGCCGCCGTCACGCCGCGCAGACGTTCGATCAGTTTTTCCTCCGCGTCCACCGGCATGCCGACGATCCACTGCGAACCGAGCTCTTGTGCCTGGCTCATGATTGAGTCGAGGCGATAGACCTGGCTTGCGACCCACTGCGTCTTCACGCGATTCAATTCGGCTTCCGTCACGCCATCGCGCGCGATCTTCGCCACCTCTTCGCGCAGCGCGGCCTCGGCCTGTTCGGTCGTCTTGCCTTTCGAGGGCACCGCATCGAGCACGAACAGTTGCGGGCCGCGCCCCCACAAGCCGTTGGACGCACCCGCGCCGTCCGCGACGGGGTCAGGGCCTTGCGTCAACGCGCGATCGAGCCGTGCGCCGCTGTAGCCGTCGAGCACCGCCGACAGCACCGTGAGCGCCAGCGCGTCATCGTTGTCGGGCGCGGATTCGAACGAACGCAGCTGCGGCACCTTGAACGCAAGCGCGACATAGGCCTGGTCCGCGGGCGCCTTGAATTCCAAGCGGCGCACACCGGCCTGGTCAGGCTCGACACGCGGCTTGCGCACGGGCACCGTGCGCGCGGGAATGCTGCCGTAGTACTTCTGCGCGAGCTGCTTCACATTCTGCGGATCGACGTCGCCCACGACAACGAGCACAGCGTTTGCGGGGATGTACCAGCGGTGATAAAAATCCCTCGCGTCGTTGGCCTGCATCGAATCGAGGTCGCTCATCCACCCCAAGGTCGGGCGGCGATACGGCGACGCCTGCCAGATCTCGGCATTGAGCGCCTCCCACAACAGCGCGCGCGGCTGGTCCTCGGTGCGCCAGCGGCGTTCTTCCTTGACCACCTCCAGCTCGCGCTTGAATTCGTCGTCGGGCCACTGGTTGTTGGCGAAGCGGTCGGACTCCAGCTTCATCACTTCTTCGAGCTTGCCGGCCGGGATCTGCTGGTAGTAGCCCGTGGCGTCTTTCATGGTGAACGCGTTTTCGCGCCCGCCGAGCGCCGCGACGCGCTGCGAGAACTCGTTGGCCTTGAGCAGCTTCGTGCCCTTGAACAACATGTGCTCGAGGATGTGAGCGATGCCGGTCCAGCCGTCGACTTCGTCCATCGAGCCCACGCGCACCCACACCATCTGCATCGCGGTCGGCGCGCGATGATCGGGCTTGACGAGAACGGTGAACCCGTTCGAGAGCTTGAACTGCTCGACGTGCGCGGATTGCGGGGACGATTGCGGGGAAGTTTGCGCGAACGAGGGTCCACACGGGAGTAGCGCCGCGAAGGCGAACGCGGCAAGAAGCCGTTGCATGGGAGCTTTCATAGAATCGTGTGATTCTAAGAACGGCGGCAATGTTCAGTTTCTTCCGAAAAAAACCCGCGTCCGCACCCACTGCTGAGCCCACGCGCGAATCCAGTGGACTCATCGGCACGGCGGTTGGGCAGGCGATCGAGATTCCTGTCGCTCCAGCTCCCGCTGCCGGTGAACGCAAGAGGTGGATGGCGCGCCTCGCGCAAGGCCTGCGCAAGACCGGCTCCGCGCTGGGTGAGGTCTTCAGCGGCGCGCAGATCGACGATGCTTTCTACGACGAGCTGGAAACCGCGCTCCTCATGGCCGACACCGGCGTGAAGGCCACACAACAGCTCGTGGACGAAGTGAAGCGCCGCGTTGCGCAAAGCGGCGCATCGCGGCCGGTGCAGGCGAAGAACATCCTGGTCGATGCGTTGACGCAACTGCTGATGCCGCTGCAAAAGGAGTTTGTGATCGGCGAACACGCGCCGACAGTGATCATGGTCGCTGGCGTGAACGGCGCGGGCAAGACAACATCGATCGGCAAGCTCACGAAGCATCTGGCCGACGCGGGCGAATCGGTGCTGCTCGCG
>Ga0265314_10001336_pt1 | contig 27958 bp, 30 predicted proteins | sample 4126metaG_FD_203106 | JGI IMG/M metagenome (GOLD analysis project Ga0265314, IMG submission 203106) | Rhizosphere microbial communities from Carex aquatilis grown in University of Washington, Seatle, WA, United States - 4-1-26 metaG | ecosystem: Host-associated > Plants > Roots > Rhizosphere >... | reverse complement strand
CTCTTTACGGCTTTAACCCGCAAGCAGGTGCTCGCGGCCAATTATCCGTTCGCGACCATCGATCCCAACGTCGGGGTCGTCGAGGTGCCGGACGAGCGGCTGGCGTTGCTCACGGAAAAGTCGCATTCAAAGAAAACGATCCATGCGACCGTTGAGTTTTTGGATATCGCTGGCCTAGTTCGCGGCGCTTCAAAGGGGGAGGGGCTGGGCAACAAGTTCCTCGCGAACATTCGCGAGACGCAAGCCATTGCCATGGTCGTGCGCGCCTTTAAGGACCCGAACATCATTCACGTCGCCAATCGCATCGATCCCAAGGACGACGTTGAGGTGATCATGACCGAACTCGAGATCGTCGACTTGGAATCGGTGACGCGCAAGCTTGATTCGTTGAAGAGCAAACTGCGCGCCGGCACCTCGCGCGAACTGGAAATTGAGATCGCGCTTTTGGAGAAACTGCATGCGGCGCTTTCTGACGGCAAAACCGCGCGTTCGGTCGAGGTGACCGAAGATGAAGCGCCGTTCCTCAAAGCCGCCCAGCTTTTGACCGCCAAGCCCATCCTCTACATCATCAACTGCGACGAAGATCAAATTGCCGACGGTTCGTGGAACGACGGCGTCGATCATCTGTCGCCGCGCATCCCGGTTTGCGCCAAGCTCGAATCCGAACTTTCCGAACTTGAGCCGGACGAAGCCAAGACCATGCTCACCGACCTTGGCATGAAAGAAAGCGGTCTGGATCAGTTGATCCGTGTCGGTTACGACACGCTCGGTCTCATGACCTTCCTCACCACCGGCGAAGACGAAACGCGCGCCTGGACCGTGCGCAAAGGCGCCAAAGCGCCGGAAGCCGCCGGCGTCATTCACACCGATTTCGAAAAAGCCTTCATCCGCGCCGAGGTCATCAACTATCAAGACTTTCTGCAATACGGCGAGTCCGGCTGCCGCGACAAAGGCCTGCTGCGCACCGAAGGCAAGGATTACGTCATGCGCGAGGGCGACATCTGCAATTTCAAGGTCGGAGTTTGACCCGTCATTCCGAGCCTGTGCGGTCGTGTTGTCCAAGGCGAGGGATCTCGTAGTTAGACGAGAGACTTTGAGACCCCTCAGTGCGCTTCGGGGTGACGAAAAAGAAAAAGGACCCGCGTGCGGGTCCTTTGGCGTTAGCTCTCTTTATGGAGCGTTCACGCCGTTCGGTGATAGCGTTGATTGCGGTATGATCGCATGAGCATTTTGGTGACCGTGAGCGGTGAGAGGTTGTGGTTCGCCCATGTTACATGGTGAAACTCCAGTTCATATCGTTTCAGGCACGTCGCGCATGACGGCGAATAATCAGCCATCAGTTCGAAGATCGGTCCGTTCGGATACTCGTTGCGCGAGGAGCGGTTCAAGAGTCCATCGAGCGCGGCGGTAACATGGTTCCAAAAAATTGCCAGCGTGAAGCAAGAGCGATGCTTCATCACTAGCGCCCGGAATTCCTCGGTGTTTTCAAGAAACCTCTCCGCCAGAGCTTCTGCCGCTTGCGTCCAAAAGCCGTCCAGGCTCCCGCGCTGTTTCTTCGGCTCGTCCGGTTCGCGGCAGGCGTATGGCGAATGCGCGGCGTAGGTCTTGATCGCAGCGGCAAAATCGACGCTCCTTACGTCGGAATGTTTCAATCGGTCTATGAAAAGGGCTTTTTGTTCCGTATTCACGTCGCCTCCTTCTTAAGCCTCTTTACCAGTTGCCGCGAACGGCGTCAATGATCGACATTTGAATTTCGATTGACCTTTTTTCCGGCAGGCGCTACTCTCTAGCCGAACCGGACCGTTTCGTCACAATCGACCAGAGGTGAAAAATGCTCAGGATCTTCATTTGTGCCGTCATTGGCGTCATCATCGCTCATTTCTTCAAGGTTAATTGGGCATACGGCCTGCTTTTGGGCGGCGGCCTCGGCGCGCTTACCGGCAAGCGCCCATAATTCGCCGCTCGACGCCGCACGTCGTCCCGCAACGGGGCGACTTTTTTTATTTGACATCTCGCTCTCATGCGTTAAAGTGCGAGCGGGAAAGTTCATTGCAATTTCAATAAAGGAGTCTCGCATGAAAACGCGACCGCACCACAAAGTAGATCAAAGCTCGATCTATTACGACAAAGTGGACGACGCCCCGTGGCCCGTTAAGGCGTATTTCATCCGCCTCGCCCTATTCACCGTTGAACTGGTTTTATTGGCATCATGGTGCTTGATCATTCCGCTCATTGATGCAAAGTACGTGAGCGGCTGGGGGAGCTTGTGGGCGAAAACGCAGCCGCTAGTTGCCATCATCGGCTTTGGTTTTGTGAGCGGCGCGCTCGTCTTGAGCATTAACCCGCTCGCCATCCCGCTTTCGAGCTTTAAGAACCTGCTTGCTTGGACTTCGCCGCCCGGCCTTGTTTGGAAGATATGGCGCGCCGGCTTAAGGCTGTTCAAGCCGACCGCCCCGTGTTTCTTCGAGCGTTTCCTGCATCTGCTCATGATCGGGGTTTCGGCGATCAGCTGGAATTTTGTGCCGTACCTTATTCGGCCGTGGATCGCATTTTCGCGCGACCGGCTCGATCGGCTCGTGGTTTACGAGACGATCGCGATCGCCCCCGCGGCTTATTTGATCAATCGTTGTCTCGACCGATGGAAACGGACCAAGAAAAGCCCTTACGGAGTGTCACAGTTTTTGCTTACGCTCCATAACTTCACCAGTCCGGCGGTATTGTTCTATCATCTGGCATTCCGTCCGATCGTCCTGCTGGCCTGCCGCCTCCGCTACGGACATCCTCATGAGCCGTATTGGCTGTAGCGCTCGTTGATCCATTCGCCGGTTCCATATCGCCGTCCTTCTCCGGGCGGCGTTTTTCTTTGGCCGCGGCATTGACTTTTTATAAGAAATTGATTATAAAACACGGTTCACCTAAACGATGAACAGCTTACGCTCATGCGCGTTTTTCTGAAAAAGAAGGGAAGCGCATGAAAGCGCAAGCAGATCGTTGTTTGATAATTGAAGGAGGCGGTCATCATGAGAAAAGTCATTCAGCTTGTTGCGTTACTCGCGCTTGCGAACTGCGAACGTCCGCTTGGCACAGGTTCGGCGCGCGGCCATGACGCCGGAGCGCCGTCGGATCAGGTTGCGGCCGCCGCAGACGCCGGCAGTGTTGTCAAAATGGTGCAAACATCCGTCGGCACCGTGCACAGTTGCGCGCTTAGCTCCGACGGCACGGTTCATTGCTGGGGTTACAATCAGTACGGCCAGCTCGGCGATTTTACGACGGGTACGAGCTATAAGCCGACGACCGTCGTCCGGCTGTCGAACGCCGTGCAGATCAGTTCCGGCGCCGAACACACCTGCGCCGTCCGCAGCGATGCCAGCGTGGTTTGTTGGGGCAACGGCCAATTCGGCCAGCTTGGCGACGGTTTGGGCTGCACCAACAATGTTCCGGTCTTGGCGGTCGGATTGCCGCCGGTAAAAACGGTCAGCTGCGGCTATCATTACTCTTGCGCCATCACGCTCGACGGCGCTCTCTACTGCTGGGGCATGAATAACGATAACTGTCTGGGACCCGGTACCGCAGGCAATACGTTCGTCCCGACAGTCGTCGCCGGCCTCAACGGCGTTCCGGTTGCTTCGGTAGCAATCGGGGAAACGCATGCTTGCGCCGTGTTGGTCGGCGGTTTAGTCACTTGCTGGGGAAGCGGCGAGTATGGCGAACTGGGGAACGGGTCCGACCTCGCAAGCGATCTGCCGACGGGGATCGTTCTTACGAACGCTCTCCAGGTCGCGGTCGGCTATCATCATACTTGCGCCGCGCTTATCGATGGAACGGTGAATTGCTGGGGCTGGAACAGTTGCCATGTTTTGGGCATCGAAGGGAATGATGAACAGGACGCGCCCGTGCCGGTTGCGGCGCTCAACAACGTCGCCGCCATTTCCGCCGGAGATTTCAGCAACTGCGCCACGGGAAATGACGGCGCCGTCGCTTGTTGGGGCGATAATGCCGACGGCAAGCTTGGCAATGGAACGACCGAACGGAGTTCGTCGCCGACCGCGCTCGCTTGCAACGACGCCGCACGCTCGGTAAGCGTCGGCGAGAACCACTCCTGCGCCGCGTTCAACGACGGCCATGTCGCCTGCTGGGGCCTAAATCAATATGGCCAGCTTGGCAATGGCACGACCGAAGCAAGCGCGGTTCCCGCCGCGATCGTTTGGCCCTCGGCTCTTTAAAGGATCAACGCTTGTCAGTCTGCGCCGTTCTCTTCGGAGAACGGCGTTTTTCTTTATTTATATTCAAGCCGTTACTTGACATTTTTTCAATTGTTATATATGTTCTAACGTTGCTACGGACCTAATTGGCTTACTTGCAAGAACGAACTGCGCAAGCGGAACGGGCTTGGTCCGGGTAAGTCCATTGACAATCATCTTTGCAGAGGAGGTTACCATGGGTTCAGTACTAGAAAGATTGTATGACTTGTTTGTTGCTAATTTTCCCGACGACGGGAAGAACGGGCCGAGCGGGGACAAGATATTTCGCTTGTCTTTCTATGCGATTACGTTTGGGATGTTTTTCATCCTGCTCGGCTCAGCGATCATCCTTTTCGCGCATTGGTTAAAACCAGAACTTACAACGCTGGATTATAAGTCTTGTAGTTTCGCGGGAAGAGCGCTGTGCTGTGGCGCGTTGGTCTACGTAGGCTTCTCCTACGCAATCGTTCTTGCCGATACTCATCTGGGGAATTTTAGCGGCCGACAAATGAATGGGCAGGCACGAACCTTGCTAAGAGGCCTTGATGCGTATTTCTGGATCGTTTTAGGTGCCGGCGTTACAGCGGTCTTTGAATCTCGCTGGCCGCTTAATAATAACAGCTTGGTAATTTTGTTGGTATCGTTCGTGCTGTTTTGCAGCACAATCCACACGATTGCCAAATATTCCGCGGCGGTCATTGTCTTCAAGGTTCTTTATGTTCTCGTCATCGCCGGCGTTTGTTTGTTGAGGCAGTACCCCGGATTGAGCGCGTTTGTTTCAGACACGCTCAGGTCCGAACCGACAAGTACTGAAAAACACAACGCGGCCGCAAGGATAATCCAAGGAACGGAAATCAAAGAAGACAAGATCATTCTTGGACGGCTCTATGACGAGGCATTGCAGATCAGGCGGATCGTCACGCAAAACAACCTTGACGAGTGCATGGAACGGCAGGTGGCCGAACTAAAAACGCGACTCGGACAAACGATCGAGGGCTTGTATTCTGGCGATCCTGTCAACGGGTGCGAGCCGACATCGAATTATTGGGCAGGCCGTCGCGAAGCGGCGGTCACTGATGTGCTTGCGGGAAAACGCACGATCAATGACGAAGATCTTCTTGGCGCCATTTTGCCGGATGTGGTTGAGCTCGCTCGTTTGCGAGAGGCGGCTGTTGGCCGCAACTTAACCCGATGCGAGTCGAGGCGGTTGTCGGTTGAGACGGCAAGGATCGATCAGTTTAAGGCCAAAGGACGGTTCGATGCGCAGTTACTTAAGCTGAAGGCCTGTGCCATCCAACCTCCGCCGGTTAATGACGACCAAGATGTTTTACCCGGATTCGGGAGCGATGAGGGTTACATCAAATAATATAAGGTGCAAGTTAGCCGTCCCCGGTTCTCGGGGACGGCATTTTTTAATTCCATGATTTAAATAGCGAAGCGACCAATTTTTCACGCGACGCAACTTCGTGAAAAGACGATTTTTCGTTGCTTCAAAAGTGAAGCGATCGGATCACTTTTGAAGCGGCATGTTTTCACAAAAATAAACGAGGCTCGCTTGAGCCTCGGGGTTGTCACGATCGCGCATCGGTGCGCCGGCGGTTCATGGTTTCCTGGCGCGTGCTGACGGCCGTGATCTCGGTGTTCGGGTTGTGTCGGAATAATTCCGGCGTCTGTTCGCCGCAGGGCGGCGGAATCGAATGGCGGTCGCGGCGTTTGTAGACGGCCAAAACTTGGTTTCCCGTTGTTTCGCGGCGCGTTTCCTTGAGGATCGTGCCGGTTCGGCTTAAGTCTTTGTTGATCCGGTCGATCAGCTGTTTTGCCGCGGCTTCATCTATTCCTCTTATCACTTTACCGCTGGCTTGGCGGTGCTGCGCCCCGTCCGCGGTTTCGGCGGTGACCGTTATTTCGGCGCGCCGCCGTTCGCCGGTTGGCGACACTACGACAAAGGATAAGTATCGGCCGGTAATGCCCACTTCGGCTTGGATCAAGCGTCCAAACTCGCCCGGCACAATGAAGGTCAAGCCGGTCGGCTTCCAGGCTGTTGCATTCCCCATTTTCCCTCCTCCTTAAGCAGTTCTGTTCAACAGGATAAAGTCCTTAGAATTGCGACTGGTCCGATTGTTTGAAGAACAATGGATAACCATAGGCCAAAGCCTAAAAAAGGTCAAGATGCAATATGCGCATTCCCGTGTTGACGCGCAACGCCGTTTTTGCTAGCTTGAGCGATCGGCCTCTGACAATTTTTGCTGCCTTTCGCAGCGACTGAAAACAAAACCAAATCACCAAAGGAGCAAATCATGCGCTGGACCAGATATCGAAGATCCGTAATTGGAAAAGAAGTCGACGACGGCGATCCAAGGCTGAAGCCGGCGTTCGGTCACGCCACGCCGTTTCTCGGCGGTGTCATCAGAAATTTTATGTGGCACGAGGTGGCGACGCTCGATCTGAAAGAAGAAACGGCCAAGGCGGGTTACCGCGTCGGCTACGTCATCGGCGGCGAAGCCTACGTCACGGCGACCGTTCTGCGCGATATGAAGATCGGACTGACGATCGGGCCGCAGAAATACAAGGTCTTCGCCATCGACCGCGACGGCCGCGAGATCGATTTTGTTCTGGGCCAAGGCCGCCTGCGCTCGATGAACACCTGGCTGAACGATTACTATGTTTTTTGATCCTCGCCCAATGGCTTAGGCAAAACCGGGCCCGGCTCGCGAAACATGGCTGGCAAACGCTCGAACCTCAAAACGCCGTCTCCATTTACCGGAGACGGCGTCTTTTTATTGCCGCTTCAAAAGTGAAGCGATCGGATCACTTTTGAAGCGGGGAAGTTTTTTAACAAAGCGACATCTATCTTGACGCGCCGCGCCGTTTTTGCTAGCTTGAGCGATCGGCCTCTGACAATTTCGTTAAACGCTACGCAGAAAGAAAGGGAAGAAACATGAATCGTGATGCACTGAAGATCTTCATTGCTTGCGCCATTGGCGCGGCCGTCGGAACCGTCGTCGCCTTGGACGTGAACAAGTATTTCTGGTGGATCGGCCTCTTGGCCGGCGGTGCGACCGGCTACCTCTCGTATGAGTGGCGCGCCGTCATTGCCGCCGTCCCCGCCGCCTACCGCGCGGCGGGAAAAATAACGCCTTCGGGTAAGTCGATCCTTTGCCGCTTCAGATTTTTTGTCTGGTCAAGCGCGGCCACTGTCTCTTTCGGTGCATGGATGTACGTTGCCAAGTCGTTGGCAGTGTCGTTGTTACTGAAAGGGGTAATTTTATCCACGCTCGGCGTGATGTGCCTTTTGCTGGCGTTGGTATTATTTTTGATCACCGCCGCGTGTGTCCTCGTAACCGTGATCATGACGTTAGCCGGCACGATAGGGAGCGAGATGGATGAGTTTGAGGACGAATTCCGTGATACTGCGTTCATTGTTTCTCCGCCGACCGTGGTATTCTGGCACCTGCCGCGGGGTCTGCTGTTCGTCATGAAGAAAACGCCGTAAGCTATTGCGGTAACATTTCGTTTCATCTTGTCGGTTCTCGTTCGCGCGCCACAGGGATTCAAATTCTCCAAGCGCTTCGGCTGGCAAATGTTCGTTCGCATCCACTCGGAGCGCCGCCTCATTTGCGGTGTTGATGCGCTGCTTGGTTCGATGATCGGCTTCTTCGCCGGCTCGGCCGCCGTTGGCGCGCTTGCCGGCGGCATCCTCGGCGTCGTGAACTACGCCGTCGTAACCGAACGTTGGCTCCGTCCCGCCGGATACGTCCGCACGCGATAACCAGCAATCATCCGCAATCATTCGTTTGGTACACTTTTGCTCGGCCGAGCAAAAGTGTACCAAGGCTCACAATGGCCTGGGCGAAACCCAAGTTGTAATTCAAAACAAGGAGATTCTTCATGGATAAGCATCTTAAATTCATACTTGCGATGATCCTGCAATCCGTTCTTGGAGCGATCCTCGCCCTATGTCTCATGTTGGCGATCGTCGCAATAGGCGCCTTCTACAATGCACCAACCTCATTCTTGCAGCGGATTCTCATGATAATCCTTCTAGGCTTCGCCGTTTTCATCGGCTTTCTGCTAGGCCGTGAAAGCGCGAAGAAGGGGATGTGGCCGCCGCGCGACAAGGCCGATACCGGCACCGACTTCGACGTCGGTTCCTAAAGAGCCGAACCAAACTCCGAAATTCAAAACCGCCCGTCTGGTACCCCAGCGAGCGGTTTTTTCTTATCGTATTTTATAGCTAGTCCGAAATTCGACATTAGACATTAGTCATTCGACATTCGGTTCTAAACTTTCTTCAACAAAACAATTTCCCGGGCGACGAATTGTTCGGGGCGCTCGTACAGGGCGCCGCCGGATGAGGTCATGGGGAGGCCGAATTCTTGGTATTCGCTGGGGACCAGCGGCGCGGGCGTGAGGCCGGCCGCAACTTGCGTTACGGGCGTAAAGATCGGGCCTTTGTTGCGGTTAAAGACCGGGAAAGAGAAAACAGCGGCGGCGCGCGGGGCCAGCAGTTTCGATAACGCGGCAATAGCGTCGCGGTAAAGCGGGACCAGTTCGTCGTTCATTATTTTCTTGAGCTGCTCCGGCGTTTCGCGGCCGTTTTGCGGCGGTCCGAGGAACGGTTCGGCGACGATCGCGCCGACGCTTTCGGGGGGGAGCAGTTTGTCGATCGTTCGCGCATCCGATTGCATCACGCGCCAGCGCCCCTTGAACTCCGGGTGCGCTTTTTCGATCCATTCCAAATACGCTTTGGTGTCGCTGACGGCTTCGGGGGAGAGGTCGGCGCCGACCACGTCGGCGTAACCCATTAAGAGCGCCTCACCGAGTACCGTGCCGGAGCCGCAAAACGGATCGAGCAATGTTTTGCTTTTGTCGCCATTGGCAATGTTCACCATCATCTGCGCAAGCTTCGGCGGCAGCATGCCGCGGCGGGCCGAGCGGCCCGGCCGGTCGAAGTCGCGTTCGCCGTAAGCTTCAAATTCTTGGATCGCGACGGTGTGGCCAACGAGCACGCGGCTGCGTTCTTTGATGATGACGAACTCCGCACCCTCTTCGATCAATTTATTTTTTGCGATCACGACCGACGACAGCTGCGTGTCCTGCGAAACCACATAGCGCGCGCGTCGCCCTTCGGCCTTGATCGCTTTTTTCAACTCCAGGCCTTCAATATAGATGCGGCGGCGCTCCGCACCCGGCAATTGCCCGTAAACGGAAATGCCGAAAATGATCCGCCCTTCGCGCACGGGAATCAGCCGACGCAAAAAATCGGCGCTTATTTCGCCAAGCGATTCAATCTCTTTGTCGATGGCGATCACCTTGATCGTGCCACCGAGTTTGTTCAGAAAGTCAGGCGCCAATTCGGAACAGCTGCCGACGCAGATCCCGTTTTCAGCGGATTCCAGCGTTATATTGGGGATGGCACGGGTCAATTCGGCCACCGACAGGGCCGGGTGCCTTCCGAGCGCAAAAGCGTATTTCATATATAGATAGACTACCTTACGTTGGTGTTATTGACAAAAAGCTTTTTTTATGATACATTTTTTCATTCATTCAGCTAAAAAATTGCTTGAATGACGGTGTTTTTTAACAATTCGACAAATTCAAAGAGGTGAAAGATGAAGAAAGAAACCGATGCACATGTTCCTCAATACCTGCAGGATCGCTATTACCTGCCATCGACGCTTGATGTTGACCTGCTCGCCGCAGCCCGATCAATGTATGAGGTGCGAAAAACAACAGAAGAAAATATCGTTGGATTACTCCGCTATGTTTTTGACTATCTATTGGCTGGCGAGAGGCTGGCGGATATTGATTGGTGTATCATTCGCCTATTAAAATCAAGCGATCATGATCTTCCGATCAAGGTGCTCCAAGACAGAAGCGATATGATCGGGATGCGTACGGCGACGATTGTCATCGCTGCTAATCCGGTATTTTCGCCAAACAATTTTGGTTGGGCGCTTGCCTTGATCCGCGGCGCAAAACGGCGGTCGCCGTCTTGGTGGAACGCTGTCAAGATCGCAAGGGGATGCGCACTTCAGTTCAAGAGCGAGCAAGATCAAATCTCTGCCGCTCGTGAAATCGGTTCGCTCACTAAGTTCAAACGCGATTTTGCGCCGGCGTTAAAGCAGATGCGGTCGAAGACCGGTAGTGAGCGCTTTTTTCTATGCAGGAGATTGATCGAGGAGGGTGCGCCAATCTCGCTCCAAGAAGCGGAAGCGATGGTCAACGGAATTGAGCTAGACGAGCGGATAGTGCGCCAGAACGCCTTTCTTTTCCTTTCAGAAAACTCAGCGGGGGATGATCGGATACGGCTTTACCTTCAATCCATTAGGGAGATTATGGAGGATCAATATGCCAGCCGGGATCCTGATTATCTTTCCGGGTATATTGAAATCTTGGCGCGGATGCGGACCGAGTGGTCGCTCGCACTGATCGACAAGATCCTCGGATTCATGGAGGACGGTTATGGGAAAGTTCTAACCCTGATGACGGTTTACGAACAAACGGCTATCGAAAAGTACTTGCGCGACGCCCGCTTGTTGGCCGGTTCGTTGCCCGAAATGGAATCGCGGTACTTTGCCTTGGGGGCCGTTTCATCGGTAACCGGCGATCATAATGATCTCAGATTGCTGATCAAGACAAGCAGGGTGTTTAAAGGCATTAAGAATTGTCCAGTTGACGCAGGTATGATTCATCGTGATATTTACGAGGCTCTCATGGCTGGGAAAAACTACGACAAGGCGACCTGTTTCCTTCTCGAGCTCCGCGATCAAGAAGAGAGGGATCTTTACCTGGTCGATAACCTCACGGCTCGCGGATATGAAGCCTTTCCCGGGCTAAAGTACGTTGCGCATATCTTTCTCATATCTGATGCGGCAATGAGATTCGACGCAGCAATGCTACATGCTGAAAGCGGCCGGTTCAACCTTCGCGACATGATCGAGGACTGTGAGCCAGTCGACCAATTCGCACGCTACCTGCGTTTCTATTGCTACAGGACGAAACGGCAATAGCTCCGAATATCCTATTACGGCCTTGGGTGCTCCCATTGGCCGTTTTTCTTATATATACGCGTTATTCCGTGCCCCTTGCCAAGAAAAACGACCCGTGATAATCTATGCGCACAATATGGCTAACAAATACGAATTACTTTATACATTAGCGGCTAAATACACTGAAGACGAGCTTGCCGCCGTCAAGGAAACGATCACTTCCGAGCTTGTAAAGCTCGGCCTTTCGATTTCGCGAAACGAAGAGATCGGCAAGATCAAGCTCGGTTACCCCATGAAACACGTGCGCCACGGGCACTACGTGCTGGTGGTTTTCGAGGCTGATCCGGCTGTACTCACCAAGGTTACGGAATATTTGCGTTTGCACAACGAAATTTTGCGTCATCAAATTACGCATTTTGACCCGGCGGTGAAGCCGATCGGTCAGCTGGCCGACCCGGAAGCGCGCATCGACTACCGCGTGACCGAAACAACGACCGCGCCGGTCATCGGCACCGCCCCGGCCCCGGTCGGACCGGCCATGACCCCGGAAGAACTCGACAAGCGCTTGGAGGCTTTGGAAGAAGACATTACCAAATCACTCTAATATGAACCTGAACCGCGCCCAGATCATAGGGAATCTCACCCGGGACCCTGAAACGCGCACTACCCCCAACGGGCAATCGGTCGCCAATTTTTCCGTCGCCACTTCGTACGTGTGGAAGGATGCCGCCGGGGTAAGGCAAGAAAAACCTGAATATCACAATATCGTCGCCTGGGGCAAGCTCGCCGAAATTTGCCAGCAATACCTCGGGAAAGGCCGCAAGGTCTACGTTGAGGGACGGCTCCAGACCCGCGATTGGGAAGGCCAGGACGGGGTTAAGCGCTATCGCACCGAAATTGTCGCCGAGAACATGATCATGCTTGATCGGGCTCCCGAAGGCTCCGGTACCGGCTTCGCGCCTCGCCCGCCGCAAGGCAATAACAGCGCCCCGGCCGCGAATAACCAGCCGCCCAAGACCAATACGCCCGACGACGAAATAAAAGTTGAAGACATTCCATTTTAACTAACCCAGCTTCGCCTAGGTGAAGCGGTCCATGACTCCTGACTCACGATTCCAAACGGATTCCTGATTCATGAATCATGGATCCTGAATCGTCGAGCCAAGCTCGACTCCAAAACATGCCCGTACGCAAACCAAAACACGACGTTTGTCCGTTCTGCGCCAATAACCAGAACGCGATCGACTACAAAGACGCCGCAACCCTTCGCCGGTTTGTTTCTTCGTACGCGAAGATCATGCCGCGCCGCCGCTCCGGCGTCTGCGCCTGGCACCAGCGCAAGCTCGCCACCGCGATCAAGCGCGCCCGCGTCACCGGCCTCATGCCTTTCGTGGTGAATCAATAGAAATAGGTGTCAGGTGAAAGGTGAAAGGTGTTAGGTACGACCTTGAACCTTGAACCTTTAACCTTGAACCTAACGTGAACACTTGGCAACGCTACAAAACCGACGATGTTTTTCGTCGCAACATAATGATCAGGAGCAAAGTCATGGAAGGAATCCGTGATTTTTTTGCTATGGAGGGGTTCAGCGAAATTGAGACGCCGCTCATGGTGTCGGCCCCGGGCATGGAGCCGAATCTCTCGCCTTTTAAAACGACTTTGCACGACGAGAAGGGCAACAAAACCTCGGCGTATCTCGTCACCTCGCCGGAATACCCGTGCAAAAAGATGCTGGCCGCCGGCATGGAAAAGATCTTCTCGCTGGGCAAGGTTTTTAGGAACGAGGAACCGTACAACTCGCTGGCCGGTTCGATCGTGGCGCATAATCCCGAGTTTACGATGCTCGAATGGTATCGGGCGCACGCCGATTATACGAAGATCATGGACGATATTGAGCATCTGGTGCGGTATTGTTATGACGCGGTCAACGGGCCGATGCCCATGGCGCGCGGCCTGTCTTTCAACGAATGGGAGCGGCTTTCGATGAAAGAGGCTTTTGCCAAGATCGGCTTAGACCTTGACCAAATCCTTACTCGCGATACTATGGCCAAAGCCGCCGTCCTCAAAGGATACGCGGTCGCGCCAACCGATTCGTTCGACGATTGTTTTTTCAAGATCTTCCTTTCCGAGATCGAACCCGGCTTGGGGATCGATCATCCGACGATCCTTTACGACTATCCCATTCAGATGGCCGCCCTTTCCCGCGCCAAACCGAACGACCCGCGCTATGCCGAGCGTTTTGAGGTCTATGCCGGGGGGTTGGAAATAGCGAACGCCTTTTCCGAACTCACCGACGCGGCCGAACAGCGGCGTCGGCTCGAGGAAGAACGCGAACTGCGCGGGAAGCTGGGCAAGGACCAGCCGCCGGTTGACGATGACTTCATTGAAGCGGTCGGCCAAATGCCGCCCTCGGCCGGCATTGCGCTCGGCGTCGATCGTCTGGTAATGTTGTTTGCCGGCGTCGGCACGATCGAAGACGTCATGCTTTTCCCGGCCTCGGAATTATTCAATAATTAGTAAATGAGGTTTAAGGTATTAGGTGCAAGGTATTAGGTTCCGTCCTAAAATCTTTAACCTTGAACCTAAAACCTTTAACCTAGAACCTAAATATGCGAACTACCGCCGACATCGCCAAAGAAGTAGTCATGCGCTGGAAGAACGATCTTTATGCGATCGTTGAATTTCAGCACGTTAACCCCGGGAAGGGTTCGGCCTTCGTGCGCACGCGCCTTAAGAACGTCCGTACCGGCAAGGTCATCGAGAACACCTTCAAGTCCGGCGAAGAGCTCGACATCGTCGACGTCGAAAAGAAAAAGATGCAATATCTTTTCTCCGATGCCACGACCGCGACCTTCATGGACCGCGTGACCTACGACCAAGTGCCCGTGCCGCTTGAGCTCATTGGCGACCGCAAGGGTTATTTGAAAGAAGGCTTGGAATGCAACCTCGTCATTTTCGAAGGCAATCCGGTCAACATCGAATTCCCCAAGAAGATCGCGTATGTGGTCGCCTACGCCCCCGACGCCGTGCGCGGCGACACCTCGAACAAGGTGACGAAAGAGATCGAACTTGAGACCGGCATGAAGATCAACGCCCCCATCTTCATCAAGACCGGCGAAAAGATCGTCGTCTCCACCGACACCGGCGAATACGTGGAACGGACAACGGAGTAACGGATGGACCGCGTACCATAGACCATGAACTATTAAATTACCGACTTCGCTAATTGCGAAGTCGGTAATTGTTTTCTTAACCCCCTCTCCTTTCAGCCCGAGGCTGATCCGCCTTGGGCGGAATCAAGGAGAGGGTAGGCCTGCCCCGCGAAGCCGCAGCGAAGTGGGGGTGAGGTCGGCGGAATTCGTCATTCGATATTCGTCATTCGACATTCCGTGCTGTCCGCCGTTATCTTGACAAATCGCATAAAAGTGCTATATTATAGCGTTCATCAAGCTCCGCTTGATGGCTCTGCGGCCGTCGGTCGCAGAACATTTGTCCGTTAACAAAGAAAGGATTTGCCAAGTGATTAAAATGAAGATGATTAAGTCGATTTTGGCATTGGGGCTCGTGGCCGGTGCGTTGTTTCACACAACTGCCTGTGATGAGTTCAATCAACCTCAGCAGAAATCGGCGAGCGGCGCCGAGCAGGTAGCGCCATCGCAGATTCGCAAGAACTCACGCGGGCGAACGGTCGAACAGCAACAGATCGATGATCGCATTCAGGTGACCACTGACCCGACCAAGGTTTTGTGGATCCACCTGATCGCGCTCGACGGGAAGATCATTCGTCGCATGCCCGTGACCAGCAAGGTGACGAGCTCCGGGAAACGCCTTGAGGCCAAACACTATGTTGTCAATCCCAGTGGTGGCTCCACGCCGCCGATTTCCGGCGGCCAGTACACCGACGAGCTCATCCAGCCCGACGGCACCTATGGCGATTCAGATCCGTACATCTACTGGTTCGATCCAATGCATCGGTACCATCAATGGGGGACGTCTGGCGGGCTCGGGTACTTGCTCACCGACTACCCGATTGATCTTGTTAACCCGATCAACGAGTTGACCGGCCTCTACAACATTCACAAACAGGCCTCCGAGTGGCAACAGCAACAAGAGGCAGAGCTTCGCAAACACGAAGCAAATCACGGTAAGTAACGACAACCAACCAAGGAACAAAAGGAGTTCAACATGAGTCTGAACAGTTATGACAGCTACGAGCGGGCCGCCGAAAAAGGACCGCTCTCATTGCTCTGGAAGCTCTTCTTGGCGGGACTTCTCATTACGGCGGTTCTGACCGGCTCCGGCTATCTCTTCGGATGGTGCGGCGAAGCGGCTCAAGTCGCGCATGACGAATTCGGTCCAAAAGCGGCCATGCAGAAGTACGGCTGGTTCAAAGAACAAGCCGCCGCTATCAAGAAGATGGATCAAGACGTGGTCATGTTCGAACAGCGGGCCAAGAGCGTCGACGAACAGTACGCAAGCTACGGTACCGATCGCGCCAAATGGCCGCTCGATGTTCGTACCCAGTACAACCACGAGCGACAACAAGTTCGTGACGATCTCATCGCGGTTGCCAGCCAGCGGAATAATCTGGTCAAGGACTATAACGCGGCCGGAACGAAATTCAACTGGACCCCGTTCCAGACGAATCCGGATATGCCCGCCAAGTTCTTTCAAGAATATGTGGTGAAGTAGACACTCTACACGACCTGTATCAACCGGAGCGACCATGCTATGGTCGCTCTCTTTTTATATGTGCTATCTTGCCAAGCAAAGATAAAAATGCTATTGTCCGGCCGGAAAGCAGCGAAACGTTCGTTTACATAAAGGAGGATCATGAGCCCACAACAAGTATCGTTAAAATCGCGTTTCGAGGGCGCACTGCTCGGCGTCGCGATCGGTGACGGCATGGGCATGCCGGTCGAGACGATGCGGCATGACGAGATCATGGCGCTAAACGACGGGAAAGGCGTGACCGGATTCATGCCGATCGTGCAAACAAAGTTCCCCGAGATGAAGGGGTACCAGGCGGCAGCCACGACCGACGACTGGCAACTGACCGCGGCGGTCGCGCGTTCGCTCATCCGCACCGAGGGAAAGTTCGATCATGAGGATTGCCTCCGCGAGCATATTGAAGAGTGGCGGATCGACAACCGGACCTGGGGCAAGGGGAGCCGGGCGGCGATCAGGGCGATCGTTAACGGCGAACGAAAGCTTACCGATCCGCCCGAGTCGATCCCTGGGAAAACCGGTTTGGGTAACGGGATCATCATGAAGATCGCGCCGCTCGCGCTCGTAACCGAAGGCGCAACCGGACACTTGAGCATGACCGATTGCTGGGCGCTGGGAAGGCTCACGCACGGCGACGTGCGCGCCGCGATCGCCGCGTTTGCGGTGCTGCGGCTCATGCACGCCATCCTGCGCCGCGACATCGGCTACGGCGAACATGCCGACTCCGACGGCTTGCTGCGCTGGCTCATTTGGGAGGTCGAATGCATGGAGAAAGAATTCGGCGATCCGAAAACGCCGATCCATGACCGAATCTCCGGACGCTTGCGGCGCATCAGCAATTATCTCGGCAGCGAGCGCATGGTTCGCGAAAAGATCGGCTGCGGCTTTGTCGCTACCGAAACTGCGCCCTACGCCATCGCTACCTTCTTGCGCCATCCGACCGACTTCCGTACCGGCGTGCTGGAAGCGGTCAACGCCGGCGGCGACGCCGACACCAACGCGTCGATCGTCGGCGCGCTCATTGGCTTGAACGCCGGCCGCGAGAGCATTCCGTCGGAATGGGAAACGCAGTGCCCGGCGCGCGACGCGGCCATCGAATTGGGCGACGCCCTCTTCAATTGCCGCAGCGTCTGATCGTGCCCCGTCACCTTTGCCTGCCGTTCACGGCAGGCATTTTTATTTTTCATGTCGTCGATCGCCTTGCAATTTAGCCAAAAAAATGGTATCATATATAAAAGGTAAAAAACAAAACAAAAAACTTTATTAACAATATGAGGAATAAGCTGCAAACACGGCGTCTGCCCAAGTATTTTACGGCAACCGCGATCGTGTTTTTTTTAATTTTAGGCGGTTCGGGTATTGGGTCAGCGTCGGCAAAAACGTCTGTTAGCGGCGGTTCCCTCGTTAAAGGTTCTTCCCCGACAATATATTTTGTGACCATGGACGGCAAGCGGCTATCGTTCCCGAATTCTGCAACGTACTTTAGCTGGTATAAAGATTTTTCAACGGTAAAGACGATCACCAATAGCGAGCTTAAAGAATTGCCATTGGCCGGTTCGGTGACGATCAGGCCCGGGATGTCGGTGGTAAAATTTGGAACAAAAAAAGACATTTACGCGGTGGCGCATGGCGGGATATTGCGAAAGATCAAAACGCCGCAGTTGGCGGCAATGATCTTTGGAAATAACTGGGCCGCTAAAACGGTGACCTTGCCAAGCACGGCTTTTTCAACATATAAATCGGGAGCGATCATCACGGCGGCGGGCCAGTATTGGTGGAAAAAAGAACAAGACAGTTCGCCAAACATTTTAAATGATAAAAACATCTTTATCATCCCCGATATTTTAACGGTTCCCGACGGCAAGTCGCCAAAGACGCAAACGACGGGTGCGTTTGCGATCACGGTGAGCCTGGATAAATTCAATTTACAGGACGGAACAAACGGAGAAGACGCTCGTTCTTTTACCATTCAGACGAATAAAGCGATAAAAAGCGGAACTTTAACGATCACGGAGAAAAATACCCAAACGGTATTTTATACGGAAAAATTAATGGACAGCCAGTCTGGCCCGCTCTCGATGGTTTCGATCCCCGACGATTGGGGCGTGCGCCTAAAACCCAAGACCGCTTATTCATGGAAGGTGGCGGCCATTGCCGGCGTCGCGGCGGGAGATGAATCGGCGGCGACGAGCGGCGATTTTACGACCGCCGATTTTGTTCCAAGTTCGGCCGCCGTAGCCGTTCCTAAACCGGATTATGTTGCCGCCAATATCGACCCCGACGGGTTTAATGTGCTTTCGGTCAATGTGTTTAAAAAAGATGGCGCCGAGGATACCCGGGCCTTTACCGTGAATTGCAGCGTGCCGCCAGATGTTGTGACGTTGACAATTTGGGAAAAAAATTCAAAAAAACAATTGTTTGATCTGGCCTCGAATAATGACGGGACGTTTTCTGCCTCTGTCTATCTGTCGCCGGCTGATTGGCCGGTCAAACTCGCGCCCAAAACGGCCTATAAGTGGCAAATATCGGCTTGGAACGAAGCGGTGCAAGCGGACGCGTTCAAGCGCACCGGAAAAATGGTCAATTTCATAAGCGGGGCTGATGGCGAATTTACAACGACGGATTTTACACCGAGCAAAAGTTGATCGCCGCGCTTGGCCCGATGAGCGGCTTGATCGTTACCGTGTTTACTTTGCTCGGCATTGACAGAAACGCCGCAATGGAGTAGATTCTGTCTCATCGTATCGAACCTTGCCAGAAAACCAAACCGAAAGGGAAACGCATGATCATTAGCAGTGAGAGACTCGCGTTCATCAAGTCGACGCTTCCGCCGGAACTGTTCACGCACGCGGCTTACCTAAGGTCGCTCGGCACGCTCGCCGACTGCCTGCGCGAGCTCGCCAAGAAACCCGGCGCCGTGGTCGGACAGTCGCCGCAACGCACCAAGAACATGCTCTGCGCCATGCTGGCGCATGCGAGCGAGGGTTGCCCCAGTTGTGCCAACGAGCGCAAGCACGGGCTTCTGCCGTCGGAATGGCGGTTTAAGGAAGCGCTCGCCGCCTATGAAGGCTCGAGCCACGATCGCGCCTCCAGCTTGCAGCAGATCGCCTATGTTTTTCCGCCTTCGCGCGCTCGCGACGCGTCCGAAAAGAAACTGGTCCTGATTCCGGAGCTCATGTCCGTTCTGCGCTCGCGCATGCTGCCGGCCCAACCGCTGCAAAACGCTGACGATCAAATTGCAACGCCAGCCACGGCTTAGCACGGACGAACTTCGCCGCTTCGGCGCTCCCCCCGGGAGCGCCGTTTTTTATTCCTTTGATCAGCGGGCAATCTTGACTTTTGCCGGAAGAAAGCGTATATTGGCGCGTTGAACGCTCTTTCCCAACGATGAACGCCAAAGGAGGGCAAATGCGTATGCTTGAATGGACATTTAAGCGCCACGATCCGTACCTGGCGGCTTTGCAAATGATCGTTAAGTACATGGCGATCGTTGGCGGCTTTGTCAAAGACGAAGCGCCGACCCGCGACAAGGTCGTTAAGTCGCTCGCCGTTGCGGTCATCCATTTGGTGAACCGGAACGATTGCATCGCTTGCTCCGCTTCCCGCAGCTTGGAAAAAGACGAACTCGCTTTTTTGTCGGCCTACGGAAAATTTTCCGAACATCCCGAATATCGCCGCTGGCTGAAAACCCAGACCGTCTCCGTGTGTTTTGCCGACGGCCAAGACGATGAAACGGCTGACGACCCGCTTAACTGTATTTCGGTCTGTTTGAACGCGAAACGATTGGACGCGATCGGCAACAGCATGCGCATCACCGCCGAAGAGATGCTGTCGGAAACAACGCGCCGCCTGCATGGAGGTTAAGATGATCAAAACGGTCAAAAGGATATTGGGCATGGGCAAGGCGAAACAGCCAACATTGAGCAAAGATAGCCGCATTGTCGCCGCGCTTATCTATATGTGCGGCGAGCAAGCCCTGCGAGGGAATATCTTCCACCTTTGCTCGGTCATGGAAACGACCAAAAGCCAGTGCCCGCTCGTTAACGGTTTGATGTTCGTCCGTCGCGGTCGCGGATTCTATTCGTCGCGCGTCGCCAAGGCGATCGCAGAAATGCAAAAAGCCGGTTTTGTCTGGTGGAACAAGAGCAAAGACGAACTGCGGATCGATCGCTCCAAGCCGGTCCACGACCGCTTTGTTCATGAGGTCAGGCTGTTGCCGCGCTTCGACGTTTATCGCAACTCGATCAAGAACGCGGCCAACTTCATCGGCTTCATCCTCGGCCACGACTGAAGCGATACATCGCAACCAAAAGGGCGCCCAACAACGGGGCGCCCATTTTTTTACCAAATTTTTTTTCGTTTATTTTTCGTCGATCGGCGGAGACTCATCGGCCACGTCCTGGGTCGGCAATGCGCCGCCGGCTTCTTCGGTCTCTTTGGCCTTGACCGCTTCCATGAGGTCTTTTCTGATGTCGCCGAAGACCTCGGGGTGCTCCTTGAGGAAGAGCTTCGAGTTTTCGCGGCCGACGCCGAGCTTAACTTCGCCGTACGAATAGGTGTTGCCGTTCTTTTTCACGATGTTCCACAGCGTGCCGGTATCGATGAGGTCGCCGGCAAGCGAAATGCCTTCGTTGTACATGATGTCGAACTCGGTGGTGCGGAACGGCGCGGCCACTTTGTTCTTGACGATCTTCACCTTAACGCGGTTGCCGATTATTTTTTCGCCCATCTTAATTTGCGCGGCGCGGCGGACCTCGATGCGGATCGACGAGTAAAATTTGAGCGCCATGCCGCCGGTGGTCGTTTCCGGGTTGCCGAAGAAGACGCCTATCTTCATGCGCGTTTGGTTGATGAAAATAAGGCAGGTGTGCGACTTGGAGATGATCGCCGTGAGCTTCCGCAGCGCTTGCGACATAAGGCGCGCCTGAAGCCCCATGTGCGAGTCGCCCATGTCGCCCTCGATCTCCGCTTTCGGCACGAGCGCGGCCACCGAGTCGACGACGATCACGTCGACCGCGTTCGAGCGGACCAAGGTTTCGACGATGTCGAGCGCTTGTTCGCCGGTGTCGGGTTGCGAGATAAGAAGTTCGTTCACATTGACGCCGATCTTGCGGGCGTACTCCGGATCAAGCGCGTGCTCGGCATCGACGAAAGCGGCAATGCCGCCTTGGCGCTGAACCTCGGCCACCACGTGCTGGGCAAGCGTTGTTTTGCCGGAGGCTTCCGGCCCGAAGACTTCGATGATGCGGCCGCGCGGGAAGCCGCCGACCCCTAGCGCGATGTCGAGCGAGGGACAACCGGTGGGGATGGCGTCGACGATGGTTCTATTGGCTTCGCCGAACCTCATGATCGAACCTTCGCCGAACCGTTCTTTGATCTGATTCATGGCCTCCATGGCCGCGACCAGCTTCGGATTGGTGTCTTTTTTGGGCATATGGTTTGGGGGTTTGACTAGAACTTAGAACGTAGAACTTAGAACGTAGATCCAATTTGCGGTCTACGTACTAGGTTCTAGGTTCTACGTTCTATTGATTAACAACTACCCTCCTGTAAATAATATTCGGTTTGGCGAACTTCTTCGTCGCAACAATAGTAATGACATTTGCCCCGGTGCGCAAGTCCATGTCTTCCTTAAAGCGGCCGTCCACGGTAATGGGCACGTCGGCGCCGTTCGCCGTAACTGCGGCGCCGGGCTCGGTGCTTCCCTCAAGCGTGATCCGGTGCGAGCCGGTTAAGAGGTTGGGGGTAGGGGAGGTGACGGTCAAAGACGGCGCTTCGGTCACCCGCAGCACTTCCCAAATGACCACGCCGGCAAAGACGACGAGGCAAGCGATGACGATCGCAAGGCGCATGATCCGGTGCGGCGCCACCAGCGCGGCGCGGCTCACGGGTTGGGGCGGGATGGTTTGAGACATAACGTGAATGTCGAATGTCTAATTTTGAATGTCGAATTCCGTCTCACTAAGCTGCTATTAGCAAATATAAACTTTTATTAGACCAAGCGTCTCATTGCGTAATTCGACATTAGTCATTCGATATTCGACATTCGTCCGGCAGTCGGCTAACGCTATTAGATATTCGGATCGACGTCTTCTTCTTCCGCTTCACCAATTTCATCAACAAACACAGTAGGCGATCCCGCCGACTCATCAACAGGGATCCCCGAGACATCGCCTTTCCTCACAAGGATGGCGCGCGGCTTGGCGCCTTCGCCGGGGCCGATCACGCCTTGCGTTTCCATGAGGTCCAAGAGGCGGGCGGCCCTCGCGTAGCCGACCTTGAGGCGGCGCTGCAGCAGCGAGGCCGAGGCTTTGCCGGCGGCCACCACCAGGTTGCGCGCTTCGGGCAGCAGTTCGTCCTCCGAATCATCGTAGGTTTCGCCCGACGGGCCGACCGTTTTGGGGCGCTCGACAATGTCGTTGCGGTATTCCGGTTCTTCGGCCGTGCGCTCCTTCAAATATTCGACGACGCGCGTTATTTCGTCATCGCTTACGTAAGTGCCTTGAATGCGCTTCGGCTTTGAAAGCTCGGCGGTCGTGTAAAGCATGTCGCCGCGGCCGAGCAGCTTTTCCGCGCCGGAGGTGTCGATGATCGTGCGCGAATCGGTCGAAGTGGCGACGGCAAAAGCGATGCGTGCCGTGATGTTGGCCTTGATGAGCCCGGTGATGACGTCGACCGACGGGCGCTGGGTGGCGACAATGAGGTGGATGCCGACCGCGCGCGCCATTTGCGCGAGGCGCACGATCGAACCTTCCACTTCCTGGGCCGAAGTGGCCATGAGGTCGGCGAGCTCGTCGATAATGACGACAATGTAGGGGAGCCGCTCCATGGCGTTAGCCGCTTTACGTTTTTCCATCTCATCAACCTCTTTGTTGAACGAGGCAATGTCGCGCTTGCCGAGTTTGGCCAGCAGCGTAAAGCGCCGCTCCATTTCGCCGATGCACCACTTGAGCGAATTGATGATCTTGGGCACTTCGGTAATGGCGGGGGTGAGCAGGTGGGGGATGCCGTTGTAGCAGGGGAGCTCGACGCGCTTGGGGTCGATCATGATGAATTTAAGATCGTCCGGCCCCAGGCGGTAGAGGAGCGAAATGATGATCGAGTTCAAACATACGGTTTTGCCCGAACCGGTGGCGCCGGCTACCAGCAAGTGCGGCATGCGGGCGATGTCGCCCACCCACGGCACGCCGGCCACGTCTTTGCCAAGGGCAATGGGGAGCCGCGCCGCCGAATCGTGGAACGCCGGCGACTCAATGACCTCGCGAACTTTGACGATCGCGACCGTCTGGTTGGGAACCTCAATGCCGACGAGCGACTTGCCGGGGATCGGCGCCTCAATGCGAATGGGATGCGCGGCCATGGCGAGCGCCAAGTCGTTCGACAGGGCGATAATTTTGGAAAGCTTGACTCCCTCGGCCGGCTTTAAGGTGTATTGCGTGACCGTCGGGCCGACGGAGACCTCGCCCATCTCAACCGGCACGCCGAATTGCTCCAAGGTGCGGCGAATGACCTCTTGATTGGCGCGAATGTCGCCGGCCGAAGGCTTGCCGGACTTGGTTTCCAAAAGGTCAATGGGAATTTCAATGTGCCGGCGCATGCGGCGCGGCTTGGGCGCGACCACCAGCTCGGGGGTCTCGCTATCGTCGGACTCCTCAACCTCTTCGACATCTTCGTCGCTTTCTTCTTCTTCGGGCTCCGGTTCCTCTTTAATTTCCGCCGGTTGCGCCATCATAACCGGCCGTGGCTGAACGGCGCGCGGCGCAAACAGCTTGGCGAACGGCGCGGCAATGGCCTTGCCGATGTCGGCAAAGGTCGCCAGATGCTTGTCGAAGATCAAAATGCAGGCAACAATGAAAAGCGCGGCCAGAATAACGACCGCGCCGGCGCTGGAGAGGAGCTTAACGAGCGGCGAGGCCAAAAACGAGCCCAAAATCCCCCCGGCCCGGTCTTTGCCATCGATCACTTCCATGAGCCCGTTGGCGGAAATGATGAAAATGAAGAATCCAAGGAGCATGGTGCCGCGAACGCGTCCCTTAATGAGCGTCATTAAGCCGAAGCCGGTGAGCGCCAAAGGAAAAAGCAGCCGGTCGAAACCGAAAAATGCCGTTAAACCGCGGTTGATGTAAATTCCAACAATGCCGGCCGAGCGGAAATACGCTAAAACGCCGATGACGCCCAAAGCAATGAGCGCCACCGCGATCATCGAACGCCAAACCTCCGGCGACATTTCCCAATGCAATTTAACAAGCGGTTCCTGTTTTTTGTGTCGTGCCATAGTCATTGAAATGTAGCAGAAATCAGGCTTATCATAAAGGGGATAGGTTGGCGGCAGAACGGCGAATGGGGGCGGCTCGCCTGCGGCGAGCGGCCGACCCGATGCCAATGCTACAAATTAAGTATTGAAGTTTGTTGGCTGCCTGCGGGCAGCGACGCGATGCCAATCTGCTAATGCATGCGAATCTACGAATATCGGGACCGTTCGCTACGCGACCGTAACGGATTTGTAGATTCGCATGCATTCGTGTATTGGCATCGCGTCGGCCGCCCGCAGGCGCCCCCATTCGCCAGGCATCGCGTCGCCCCGAGGGGCCAAGAGTCTTCCTTATTTAATTTGCAAAAAACAAAAATCCACCCTCTAGGGGGTGGAAATTTTCCCATCCAAGCAATGGCTGCGGATCGGCGAAATGCGTTCAGGTCGAAATAAGAAAGCGAAGAGGAGAGAGATTGTGTCCCGAGGGACACACGCTTTGATGTTTTCTATCTGAGGCAGTGCCTTTCCACAGCCAATGCATGGATGCGAAACGGTATATAACAGATTAATTGTTTTTTACGTTCGCGTCAAGGTTCTTTATTTTTAGCTTTGCCGCTTGAAAGAGTTTCGGCGGGGAGGAATTCGTTTTCCTGCCCCGCCGGTTTGTCGCGTTATCGATCAACGCTGTGTTTTTGATCAGGCGGTCGATTCTTCGGCGCTCCTGAAGAGATGCTCGGCGACCGTGTCGGGATCGAACCAACGGTCGGTGTTGGAACTCTCCGGCATTTCATCCATAACAACGCCTTCGGCAGCCATGCGCAGTGCTCTCTCAAGATCGCTTTCATTTGTCCGTTTTCCGTTCATGGTGCTCCTTTGCTCGAATGTTTCGTATCGGGATCTTCCAGATCCGACGGCGCGATCTTTCTTCCCCCTCGCCCGAGAACGGGAGAGGGTAGGGTGAGGGTTGATCGTATATTCGGATTTGCCCCGCACGCGCAATCGATCGCGAAGATCGTTGGCGTGCGGGTTATGTTGAAGCGTAATGTACTAACGCATGAGTTGCATTTTCCTTTCCGGAAATTGATCAGCCCGCAGACAATGGCTGTTTAGCGCGGTTGACCGTGCCTAGCTGTTGAGGAGGTCATCGATCGATGCTTCGACGACGGCGAGCGGTCCTTCTTGAAAAACGAGGACCGTCCGCTTTTTCTTTTCGTTGCGCCTGGCCTCCATTGTTGCGTTCAGCCGTCGGCCGTTCGAGAGCGCGCGGAGTTCGTCGGTGAGGCTGGTGCCTCGGTCGAACGCCCGCTCCGCCGCCGTTTGCGAATCTGTGAAGTTGAGGCTGTAGCGATAGCGGATCTCGAGGGCGCGTTGCTTGAGCGTCTGCAGACTGGGCTTGAGCGTGATCGGCTCCGGCTTGGTCGGATTGGCTGTTGAGATCTTCTCGCCGTTGTAGAGCGCGATGTAGAGAATTGTCGCTTCGCGGCCGAAGGTCGGGGCGAAAGTACACTCCTCGTGCCGGACGAACTGGTCGATCTCAGCCACGGTGACCGGATGCCCGAGCGTTCTGTTCATGTAGTCGACCGAAGGGTAGCGCGTGGGGTTCGACGAAAGCGGATTCTTGCAATTGAGATATGCACACTTCATGGGTGTCTCCTTGTCGATTTCCGTTGGGAGTTGATAGAACCACTTCTTTTTATTCCAAACTTGAAGCCGCGATTTTTTATCATCCCCCTCGCCCGAGAACGGGAGAGGGTAGGGTGAGGGTTGATCGTGTTCTCAAGTCTAGGGATGGGTCGAGAGCGAGTTCCATTGGAACATTCTCTCGACCCATCGCGTTGTTTCCCATGTGACCCATGGGAGAGGCTGCGTCGGTTAGGACGCGGGTGTTATGCCGAAGCGCCGGTCCTGTTGACCAAGGTTCCCAGGTTGGCGAGCGGGTTGTTGTGAAACTCGCCGCTCGTTGCCCGGAGAACGGTGTCCAGCTTGACGACCGGTGCGGTCGCGGCGGGCTCGGTTGGCTTGTTAGCCGGGACCAGTGCGCTGAACCAGCTGACGCGGGAGGTCACGATGTGCTTTACGCGATCCAATCGTCGGGCCTTGATGCCCGGCGCCATGTGTCGCTTGGCCGTCGCTTTCCGTCCGCCCTTGCTGTGCTGGCGCTCGGGCTGTGCCTTGGGCTGTGCGACCGTTGCGGGCTTAGCTGTCGGAGCAGGCTTGATCGCTTCCGCTTTGGGCTGTGGCTTGGGAGCCGCGGCCTTTGGCGGGGGAGCGAGCTGAGCCTGAGCAAACTGCAGGGCTGCATCGATGCGCTTGCGTGCTTCTTCCTGAAGTTTGTTGACGGCCCTTTGAGCCACCCACATCGTTACAGGAACCAGCAGAGCCTCGCGCTCGACGTCCTTGCGTTCACTCTTGTCCATCTTCTTGGCGCTGGTCGCGTCAGCCTTGAGCTGATTGGCGGCCCGCGTCGAGATGATGCTGAGCGCAGCGGCGTCATTCTGGCAGATGCGGCGGTATTCCGTACCGTGCTGCAACGCCATGACCTCGCCCCTGCCGAGCTCGCAGTCGCACGCCATGAAGGAGCAATGTCCAACATGGAGTCCCAGCTCGGGAACGAGCTCGATGGCGAACCCGGCCAAGCTGCGGACGGTAGCGACGGACGCGAACTTGTAGGGCTGCTTGGTGATGTCATAGGCAGACGAGAGTTGATTCTTGCAGGTCGGGCAGGTCACGATGACCGTTCCGGTCGGCAAGAGGAAATAGAACATTTCCTTCGTGCTGCCCTTGGTGCCGCAAGTTGCGTCGGTTCCGGAATCCACTCGGGTCTGGCAAGAAACTGCTTGATTGGACATTGGTATCCTCCTCGGTTGTCAACTTTCCGCTTTGGCACCATGCCGCAGCGGTTCTTTTACGTTTTCGGACAACTTGCGTTGAACCGATCTAAGAAATCTTTATGTCTTAGGTTTAACCTAAGAAAAATTTCTTTGATCGATCCGGCGGCGGCAGTAATCTGAACGGATTTCGGGGGAGGCCTGGCCAAGGCGAGCAGTAAATATGCTCAATAATATATGGGCCCTCCTACCCCCAAACCTATTCAGATTCCGAAGTTTTGAAATGGGTCGGCTGAACGCCGACGAGGCGACACTAATCCACTAATGCTTGCGAATGATACGAATGGTGTTCTGCAACGCGAAGCTAATTCGTTTCATTCGCATGCATTCGTATATTGGTGTCGCGCCGCTGCCGTTCAGGCAGCCTATTTGCTATCTCTTAGCCTCTCGTTTGGAGGAGCAGTTGAAGCCGGGCAAGCCCGGCAATAAAGCGATGTGTCGAGTTGGGTTAGATCAGTCGAAACCGATCGTCCCTACCCTAGCACCAACGGTGCGGTGTTCCCTCCTGGGTACCGCAGACGCCCTCCTCCTCCAAACTAGTGGCTAACTTTAGACAAAAAACGAAGAGACACGACCATATGGCCTGTCTTTATGACTCTCCCTCTTGGATGGACCGGGCCCTTCTCCTCTAAAGAAGGCGCGGACGTTTGTCAGTTAACTCTCTCCTCAGAGAATTCAATAACAAAGTACTATAGCACGTTGTGGATAAAAAGTCAATGGTTTGGGGTGATACCCGCGTTCTATACTCAATGCACCACCCATCAAACCCCCGATAAACAGCTGGCACCATGACTGGCCGCCCTTTGACCCTGTAAAATGGCGGCCTATGCGTGGCCAACCATTAACCTTATACGAACG